>ENA-OZFV01000158-OZFV01000158.1-human-gut-metagenome-genome-assembly--contig:-NODE-158-length-41163-cov-7.988688_pt1 | contig 41163 bp, 24 predicted proteins | sample MGYA00245110_ERZ653645 | MGnify/ENA primary metagenome ERZ653645 (study PRJEB26926, sample SAMN06165144) | human gut metagenome | biome: ENVO:00009003; feature: ENVO:2100002; material: ENVO:00002003... | reverse complement strand
CCTTCTGTGCCTTGCGCCGGCTGCCATTTCCCGGCAAGAACTACGCCATAAAATCATGTTTACCAAAAAGTTATAGACTCAAACAGCCCACCGGCTGCACCACAGGCTTCAGGAATGGGAGAACAGCGTGAATACATGCAGGCCGTCCTCATATTTGTACGTCACCTTTATTCCGCAACTGGCACAGATGGCGCTGACGAGCGAAAGCCCGATTCCCGAAGAGCTTTTCTTTCCTTGCGTATGGTAGAAACGTGTAAAAATCTTGTCCTCCTCCAGCGGCTCCTGCACGCCCGTATTGGCAATCCGCAGGCCGTGCTCTTCCGTCGTCAGGACGATGCGGCCACCCTCCCGGTTGTGGACAAATGCGTTCTTGAGCAGATTCCCCACCAGCACAGAGGCCAGCATCGCATTCATGTTGAGGTGCCAGTGGGCTTTTCTGCTGACACTGACTTCTATTTTCCTGGAAGCGTACACCTCCTTATATTCTTCCATCAGCTCTTCCGCCACGGCATCCATGTCCACCGGCTCGACATCGGAAAACTGGCCGTTCTCAATCTTGCAGAGCAGCAGCAACGACTTGTTGAGCTTCGAGAGCGCGCCGAGCGTGTTGCGGATTTTGAGCAGTTCGCCCATCTGTTCCTCGTTGAGCCGCTCGTCGTCGAGCAACATCTCTATGCGGTTCTGGCAGATGGCCAGCGGCGTCTGCATTTCGTGGGAGGCATTCCCGATAAAGAGTTTCTGCTGTTCATATTGCTGCTCGTTCCGCGTCATCAGGCGCGCCACGGAGTCATTGAGCTTTCTGAATTCGGTGACGGAAGTCGGATTGTTCAGCTCAAGGTTCGTTCCGCCCAGCCTGTAGTCGTCCAGCCACTTCAGCAGGATGTCCAAAGGACGCATGCAGCGCTTCAGCGCTATCCTGTTCAGCAGGACGAAACCCAGCAATATGGCAATATACAGGAACAGGAGCCAATAGAAAATGGCTTCAATCAAATCCGTCTTTTCGATGGAGGGCACCGACACCTCCACCTCGCGGAATCCTCCTTCGTCGGTGCGGAAAATGTAGGAAATGACCCTCGCGGGTTCATACTCGCGTTTCTCCTTTATATATACGGTGCGGTCCTCATAGCGCACATGCGGATGGGTGGCAGCATATTCCGGCGACACGTCACGCAGATAATACTGATTGTTCGAGCCGCTGGTTTCCGTGGGCAGCGGCTCCCCGGCGAGCGACCTCATGATAATCAGCTCCGCATAATTCTCAAGCGAATCGTCCACTTCGTCATTGATTTCGTCGATAATGGCGAAATAAAAGAACACGGACCAAAAGGCCAATACAGCCGCGGCAATGACCGACAGCCGCAGAGAAATGAAATGCGTCAGCCTCATAATTCCACGAGTTTATATCCGAATCCGTAAACTGTCTTGATTTCAATCTGGGCTCCCGCCGCCTTGAGCCGCTTGCGCAGATTCTTCATTTGGGCATAGATAAAGTCGAAATTGTCCGCCCCGTCAATATAGTCGCCCCACACGGCCTCAGCCAGCATCTGCTTCTCCACCAGCCTTCCGGGGCGGCTCATGAAGTAAACCAGAATATCATATTCCTTACGGCTCAAATCCAGCGGGCTTCCGTCTATCTCCACCTTAAACTTGTCCGTATGCACGCACACATTCCTTATCTGCAACACATTGTAGGCGCCTTCCCGGTGTCTTCTGATTACGCTCTTGAGCCGGGCGTGCAGTTCCGCCAGATGAAAAGGCTTGGCCAGATAGTCGTCGGCACCAAGGTCGAGCCCCGTCACCTTGTCCTCGATGGAATCCTTGGCCGACAGGATGATGACGTTGCATTTCCGGCCACGGGCCGACATTTCCCGCAGGAGGTCGAGCCCGCTGCCGTCGGGCAGCATGATGTCGAGAAGCAGACAGTCATATTCATACACAAAAATCTTCATGCGCGCCGCGGCACAGTCGGCCGCAGTCTCCACCACGTAGCGTTCCTTCTCCAGCGACTTCTGTATGATTTCGCGAAGGTCGGCGTCATCTTCAACAACAAGTATTTTCATCCTGCACAAGTTTTTCTTCGAAACAACGGACACTGGCAGCCGGCATGCCTCCCGCTCCCTTCAGGAAGCTGTATTCCTTTCCGGCACCGGCTGCATTCTTCCACAAAGATAATTGAAACGTTTCATATAGAACGGATTTATATCCATTATCCTGCACTCCGACTCCGGGCAAAAGGACTGCCGATGCCGCTTTGCCGTCCGCCAACCGCCCTCTCTCCCCACCGGCATCCGGTTCCGGGCCGGCACAGCCCGTTGCCAGTCCCAAAAGCATGCGCCGGAACATCTCTGCAGGATGCTCCGGCGCACACCATTCCGCTGTACCGGCATTCGGACAGGCCGGCAGCGGGGTTTTACTCAAATTTCACTTTGAAAGCATAGGTCTTCAGTTCGTTGACGGCCCGTCGGGGAATCCGTACGGACAGACCTTCCGCAGTCTGCTGCCAGTCCAGTTTTTTCCGGTAGCCCAGAAGTTCCACAGAACTGATTTTCCCGGCCTTCTCCGCAAGGCTTTCGGAAACGACGGTCTCATCCTGCCAGTTGCGCGCAAAGAGATATACGCAGTCGTCGCCCGCCGTAAAGCGGATGTCCTGCACGACGTCGGTTGTTCCGTCATAGACAGCATCCTCAAAGCCGGTCGACTGCTGTGCCTTCCTGGCCACAGGGGCCACACGGCTCTTTTCGCCATAAACCTTCCAGGGACGGGTGCCGTAAATCGCCTCCCCGTTGGCTTTCATCCACTTGCCCAGCGCGTCCAGACGCTCGAGATTGCGCGGCTGCAAGGTACCTTCGGGCGTTGGGCCCACGTTGAGCAGCAGGTTGCCGCCCTTGCTGACCACATCGATAAGCAGTCCCACGATTTTCTGCGGCGACTTGAAGTCATTGTCGGCCTTCATGTATCCCCAGTTTTTCGACATGGTGATGCAGGCTTCCCAGTAGCCGGGAATGATGCCTCCGCTCTCGCGCTGCTCCAGCGTGCGGTAGTCGCCCAGTCCGTGACCGATGCGGTCGTTGATGATGATGTTCGGGTCGAAGTCGAGTATCATTTTCCGGATGGCCTGGCTCTGCGCCTTGGGCGTCATCTCAAAGGTGTCGAACCAGATGAGGTCGGGATGATACTGCTCCAGCAGTTCCTTGACCTGCGGCTTGACCTTGCGCTCCATGTAGCGGTTGACATCCTTGGCGTCCTCGTCCGGATAGTCCCACGTGTTGCTGCGGCCGCCCTTGGTGGGCCAGTTGGTAGGCACGTCGGGGTCGTGCCAGTCGCGCCCCAGCGAATAATAGATGCCCAGTTTGAGACCATGCTTGCGGCAGGCATCGGCCAGTTCCTTCAGCGGGTCGCGGTGAAAACCGGTAAAGTCGTAGATGTTATACGGACTGCACTTCGAATGATACATGGCGAAACCTTCGTGATGCTTGGACGTGAAAACGACATACTTCATGCCCGCCTTCTTGGCCGCCACCACCCATTTTTCCACATCCATCTTCTCCGGACGGAACGTAGCCGCCACCTTTTCATATTCCGCCACCGGAATCTTGGCCTGCAGCATCACAAACTCGTTATACTGGTCGCTGCCGTTCCATACACCGGCAATTTTCGAATAGACACCCCAATGGATGAACATGCCCAACTTGGCATTGCCAAACCAGGACATCTTGTCGGAAGCATCCTGCCCGGCGGCATCCATGCGGAGCCAGCATCCCAGCAACAGGCAGAGAACAAACCATTTTTTCATATTGCTGTCAATTTAATTCTATCTTTATTTTCTGATTCTTTACGCTGACAAAATAATCTCCCTTTTCCAGGAAACGCTTCCCTTCGTCGTCAACATAGCCGAAGTCTCTTTGCAAATCCACTTCAAAGACAAAATTCACCGTTTCTCCCTTGCGAATCCACTTCTTCTCGAAGAATTTCAATTCTTTCAGGGGACGGGAAATGCGGCACGACGGGTCGGAAACGAACCAGTGCACCGTTTCGTAACCGTCGCAGTCGCCGGTATTGGTCACCGGCACTTCCACCGTCAGCCGGTCCTGCATGCCCACCTTTTCGGCCGAAGCCTTCAGTTTTCCATAAGTAAACGTCGTATAGCTCAGTCCATAGGCAAATTCATATTGCGGCTGAGTGGGAATATCCTGATACTTTCCCGCATAAGGGCGGGAGCTCTGTCTTTCATTATAATAGATGGGAATCTGGCCCGTCGCATACGGAAACGTGATGCACAATTTACCGGAAGGATTGGCCTTTCCCGAAAGGATACGTGCCAAGGCAGAGCCGCCGGCCACGCCCGGCTGCCAGATTTCCAGTATGGCATCCGCATATTTCTCCAGCCGCGAAAGTTCCAGCGGGCGTCCGTTCGAAAGAATCAGGACAACCGGCTTGCCCACCCGGCGGATGGCGGCCGCCAGGCGTTCCTGCACTGCGGGCAATGCCAGTGTGGAACGGCTGGCATTCTCCCCGCTCCACTCCGCTTTCTCGCCCAGACACAACAGAACGACGTCCGACTGCGAGGCTGCCTTGACGGCCTCGGCAAACAGCGTAGTGTCGTTGCCCTCGAAATCGCATCCTTTCGCATAAGTCAGACGCGCCCGTTTTCCCCACTCAGCCTCGATGCCGTCATACAGGCTCTCGGCATCCTCGGCCCGGCCGTGGCCCACCCAGGAGCCCAACAGGTTTCTCCGGTCCTTGGCCATCGGCCCGATGACAGCCAGATTCGGCTGCGGTCCCAGGGGAAGTACCCGTCCTTCGTTCTTCAGCAGCACCATGCTCTCTTCTGCCATGCGGGAGGCCAGCGCCTTGTCTTCCGGTTTGAGGATGCGCTCCTTTTCCGGGTAGACAGGCGTATAGGGTTTCTCAAAAAGTCCCAGTTCAAACTTCAGGCGCAGCACTCGTGCCACGGCTTCGTCGACCGTTTTCTCCTCCACCTGCCCTTCCTTGACCAGATTTGCCAGGTGTTCCCGGAAGCAGCCGTCGGTCATGTCCATGTCCAGACCGGCCGCCATGGCCCGGCAGGCAGCTTCCTTACGGTCGGCCGCCACTCCTTGCGTCACGAGCTGGGCCACCGCATTCCAGTCGCTCACGACAAAGCCGCTGAAGTTCCAACGCTTCTTCAGCACTTCCGTCAGCAAGTAATGATTGGCGGTAGCGGGCACTCCGCTGATGTCATTGAAGGCACTCATCACCGTAGCGGCTCCGTTCCTTACACAATACTCATAGGGAGGAAGATAGGTCTCCCACAACGACTGACGGGAAATATCCGTCGCCGTATAGTCGCGGCCGCCCTCCGAGCGCCCATAACCGGCATAATGCTTGAGACAGGCAGCCACAGTCGTTCCGCCGGCAAGGGTATCTCCCTGATAGCCTCTGACTGCCGCCGCGCCCATGACCGAAGTCGTATAGGGGTCTTCGCCATATCCTTCAGCCACCCGTCCCCAGCGACCGTCCCGCGCAATATCAATCATCGGCGAGAAAGTCCAGTCGGTGCCCGACATACGTGCCTCCCGGGCAGCCACCCCACTGAGCTGTTCCACCAGCGACGGATTCCAGGAGCAGCCCTGCGCCAGCGGAATCGGGTAGACGGTGCGGAAACCGTGAATGACATCAAAGCCGAAAAGGATGGGAATCCCCAGCCGGGTGCTGTCCACCGCCCGGCGCTGCAGGCGGTTGCGCTGTTCGGCGTCAGCACAGAAATAGATGTAAGAACCGATACCGGCGGTCAGTTCCACGTTTTCTTCACCGATATTGTTCACATTCGTGTTCGGCCCGACTGTGTACTGGCACAGCTGGAGCACCTTTTCCTCCAGGGTCATCCTGCCCAGCAAATCCTTCACCCGGCTTTCCACATCGGCTTTCGGATTGCGGTAAACGGGCAGCGAACGGGCGGCAGCCTGAGAAGACAGCCAGAGGAAACCTAAACCTAAAATCAAACGACAGTATTTCATATTTTCAATAATTTATCAAAACCCACCTGTTACTATCCGGCGCAACGGCTTTCCCCGCGGGAGATGCGCCATCCGCCATTGCGGCATTTATCTTTTCTTCTTCAGGAAATAGTCGGGCACCGTCACTTTGTTCTGTATCTGCCCGTCGCACAAATGGATCCAGGTATCAAAGGCCGTCTGCCCCTCGGTCAGCTCAATGACTCTGGCACCGCAGGACAGGTTGTTGTACACGGTGTCACCGCCGGAATAACGGCCGTAGGCCAGCAGGATGCCATACCAATAGGCCGCATAGTCGTTGTCATGGTCGTGCCCGACAAAGACACCCGTCACGTCGCCCATCTCCTTCATCGCCACAAACAGGCCGGAGTTGAGGGCCGGCGAGCAAACGGTCTCCTTGCGCGTTCCCACGAGTCCCGTGTTCTCGTTGCGCACGGCTTCGTGAAATTCCGGCAAGGCGATATGGAAGAACGCCAGCGACGGCAACGGACGGTCCTGATTGGCGCGCGTGAAATCGCGGCTTTTTTCCTTGTACCATGCAATCTGCTCGGCCTTGATGTAGTCGTAGCCGCCAATGCCCTTGATGCGTGAATAGGAATGCGAGTCGAAACAATAGAGCACCGCCGCCGTCCGCCCGTCTTCGCCTGCCACCGGCAGCACATAGTTCGAGACTCCCGGCAGTCCTTCGGTGGTGGCCGTCAGATTCATCGGATAACCCTTCAGAATGTCCAGCAGTTCCCGCCGCGAAAGCCCCTGCTCGTCGTCGTGGTTGCCGAAGGTGACGGCAAAGGGCACCTTGTATTTGCTCAGCCGGTCGAGCACGTCGCAAAGGCTCTCCCGGGCCGGCTTGCCGTAAATGACATCACCCGTAATCATCACCAGATCGGGCTTCTCCTCCTTCATCACCTCGTCGATGTTCTTCAGCGAAATCTCCGAGCGGGGGTCCTCGTGAATGTAGTGTACGTCGGTCAGCTGAACAATCTTGAACTTACCTTTAGCATTGAACTGAAGGTTCTGGGCCACGCCGTGCCAGCTGCAGGAAAGAGCCAGCAACATCAGCGCAAGAAATGTTTTCTTCATAGTCCTATCTATATTATAATATGTATACAGTCAGTTTTTTCCGATAAGGCCGTCCCGTTTTCCGGCGGCCGGCAAACGCCGCAGAACGCGCGTTGCCCAACGGCACAAATGTAAATAAAATTGACGAACAGGAAAAGAAAACAACGGCCGAATTCGGCAGAAAGAAGAAAACAGAAGCCGGCGAAGCGGCCGTGACGGGATGCCCGCAGCGGGGAATGGCCGCCACTGCGCCGCCCGCCTGGAAAAAAAGACAGGCATCGCCCGCCTCCGCAGACAGGAAGCGGGCGATGCCGGAAAGTCAGAAATCGGTTTGCTTGCCCGTGGTGCGCTTCAGGCGTTCCAGCCGCTGCATCATGCGCCGCAGCCGTGCCGGTTCCTTCGCAGCCAGATTGTGCTGCTGCCCGGGGTCCTGCTTCACCTGGTAGAGTTCATACGTGCGTCCGGGACCATAGGGCGGTATCATCACCCAGTCGCCCTGACGCAGGGCATAGTTGAACATCCCCTCCACCACGAGTTCTTCCCGTCCGCGGTCGCTCCGCCCCAGGAAGGCGGCCAGCGTGTTCTGGCTGTCCACCCGTCCGGGACAAGGCTGCCCCACCAGCGCCGAGAGCGAGGCCATCAGGTCCATCTGGCATACCAGCGCATCGGAAACGCCGGGCTTCACCGCTGCCGGCCAGCGCAGCAGGAAGGGCACACAGGTGCCGCCTTCATACATCGTCGTTTTCCATCCCCGGTAGGGACCGGCCGGCCGGTGGTCGCCCACCAGTTGCTCCGCGTCGTCCTTGTAGCCGTCGTCGAGCACCGGTCCGTTGTCGCTCGTCAGCACCACCAGCGTATTTTCCGTCAGTCCCAGCCGGTCGAGCTCCTTCAGAAATTCTTCCACACACCAGTCCGCTTCCAGAATGACGTCGCCGCGCGGCCCCATACCCGACTTTCCGGCAAAGCGTTCGTTCGGCACCCGGGGCACATGAGGCTGATGCAGCCCGTAATAAAGGAAAAACGGTTCGTCACGGTGCTCCGCCAGAAAAGCCTTGGCCTTGTCCAGAAACAGCTCCGCCATGTCCTCGTCCCTCCACTGCGCCTTGCGGCCGCCTTTCTGGAAGCCGATGCGCGGCACCCCGTTGACGATGGAGCCCGCATGGCCCACGCTGGGATGCATCCGCAGCAGTTCGGGATTGTCCTTGCCCGTCGGTTCGCCGGGAAAGTTCTTCCGATAGTCCACATAGAGCGGATCGTCCTTCTCCAGGCCCACGCCGCGCCCGTTCTCAATGAAGATGCACGGCACCCGATCGTTGGTGGCCGCCTGAATAAAGGAATAGTCGTAGCCCACCTCCCGGGCGCCGGGATAGATGCGCCCGTTCCAGTCCACGGCGCCGTCGCCCAGCCCCAGATGCCACTTGCCCACACTGCCGGTCACGTAGCCGGCCTGCTTCATCAGTTTGGGCAGCGTGGGCTGGTCGGTCCCGATAATCAGAGCCGCGTTGCCCGGCAGAATCTTCGCATTCGGATTGCTCCAGGGATACATCCCCGTCAGCAGCGAATAGCGGCTGGGCGTTGAGGTCGCGGCCGTTGAATGTCCCTGCGTAAAGCGGAGCCCCTCCTTCGCCAGGCGGTCCATGCCGGGCGTCGACAAGCGTTTCGCGCCATAACAGCTCAAATCGCCGTAACCCAGGTCATCGGCCACAATCAGCACAATGTTGGGGCGCTCGCCGGCCACCGGCTGCGCCTTTGCCGCAAACGGCAGAGCCATCAGTCCGCCCGTCATCAGGGCCAACCGTTCAAAATTTTGCATACCTTTCTTTTTCATTATCACAGTTGACGAATGGAGTTTTTCATCGTCGGAAAGGCGGCCTTTCCCGTTCATCCGGGTGTCGCCTCCCAATCTTTTTGTAAAGATAATCAAAGATATGCGTACGGACAACCCGAAAACATTTTTTTGACCATGCAGCCAACCACTTTTCCAGCATCGCGGGGCAGGACAGCCGCCTGCCGGCGCGAACAAAGCTGCCGCCGGCAGGAAATCTGCTGATTTTTCCATACAGCATCCGACGATTCAAAACTTTTTTCTACTTTTGTAACCAACAGGAGGCAAGCCGCAGAGCCCAAGCCGGGAATCAGGTTTCCGCCCCGGCCCTGCACTCGCCGCCCCTGTTTCCCGTAGAGCCGGAAACCCGCGGACCAGTTCCCGCAACGGCAATACGGTCCCGAATACAAGTAAAAACTGTCCATTTTTCCGCCGTCATCCACGGCATGCAAGGAAAAGTCCGCATCACATCTATCCCCCTTCGTCAGCGGACCGCATTCCTTCCCTATTACTGAAAACAACCAAAATCCAGCTATACACTTAACTACACTACTCTAGAATGATGCAAGGCCGCTTCCTCATGGGAGCGGCCTTGCTGCGAACCGCCCATTTCCGGAACCAGCCGCATCTGCACGCCGGCCGCTCCGTCCCGGCCGCGGCCAAGAGGCGGACCGTCTCCCCCTTCTCCGCCGCAGGAAACCGCCTTCCGGCTTTGCCCATACCGATAGTTTTCATAAATTTGTGGAACGCGGAATCCGGCTTTCGGCCAGCCGAAAGCCCCGGCATCGCCCAGGCTGCATGCCGTCATCCGTTCCGCACCGGCACACGAAAGCAAAGGGCCGCTTCGCGTCTGCCGGGCAAAACCTTCACAGGGCCCCTTTCTCTCACCATTTACCAACCTTCACCGCTATGAACGACAAACTGTTTGCATTTTTCGAGTCGATATGGAAATATATCGACAGCGGCGCCTTCTATCGCCAGCCCTTCTCCTTGCTCTACGGTGCCATTGCCGCCCTCAACCTGCTCTTCCCGTTCGCCGTACTCGTCAGGCTCATCAACAGCGGAGCCTTCGAATACATGTCCGGCACGCTCGTTTTCTGCACCATTCTGGTCCTCATCCTGCTGATTTTCCTCGCACTGATGAGCTTCAGCCTGTGGATGAACCGAAGGAAAAAGGTGCAGGAGCTCATGAAGGAAAACCACCATTTCCTGGCCATCCCGGCCGTGTCCCATTTCATCCAGACCCTGGGTGAATGGGCAGGCTTCTATCTGGGTGCAGGCGGCTGCCTGATGTCATTGCTCTTCGTCTTCTTTACCTCCGGCAAATCCCTCGGTCTGAACGAGCTCGGTCTCCTGCCCATGCAAACCGGCTTCGCCATGATATTCATCTACCCCATCATCGGCTTCCTGATTGTCGTCTCGGGCCGCCTCATCGCCGAACTCTACAGCGCCCTGGCCGCCATCGCCAACAATACGAAGCAGCTGGCCGACCGCACCGCCGGCGAAAAGGCAGCAGCTCCCCGGCAAGCCGACGCCCCCGCCACAACGGAGCCCGACGAAACGGCGGCCACCGCCGGAAAAACGGCAACCGGAGAAACACCGGCCGACACACCTCCGGCCGATACCGCCCCATAACCCACCGGCCCTTCTTCCTCGTGTTCTTACAGCGGGAGCCGCACCGCCCCAACCGGGCAATGCGGCTCCCGCTGCATCTGAATGCCGCTTTCCGGGACAGCATCCCCCGGTCAGCCTCCGGCAATGGTCACGCCGGAAAAACACTCAGTACTTTAGAAAAAACTGTCAGTACTTTAGAATTTTCTATCGGTACTTTAGAAAAAACACTCAGTACTTTCGGAAAACCGGCCTCCATGACTATGGAAAAGGACATGTCTTCCGCCAGTACACACGTTATTGATACACCTGCACAGCCAATTCTACCGGGCAAACGTGCGCCTTATGCGGAATACTGGCTTCCTACATAAAGAAAACTATACATACGCCCCATTATGAGAACGTGCCGTTTGAGGTGCCTAATAATTGGACATGGACGACATTAGGAAATGTTGGTGTTTGGCAATCAGGAGGAACACCAAGCCGTTCCAATAAATCTTATTATGGTGGAAAGATTCCATGGCTTAAAACTGGTGATTTGAATGATGGAGTGATTACAAATATTCCAGAAAGCATAACAGAAGAAGCTGTTGCAAATTCTTCTGCAAAAATAAATCCTGCAGGAAGTGTCCTTATTGCCATGTATGGAGCAACAATAGGGAAATTAGGAATACTCTCTTTCCCTGCAACAACTAACCAAGCATGTTGTGCATGTATTGAGTATTTTGCAATAACTCGACACTACTTATTCTATTTCCTTTTATCTCATAGAGAAATGTTTATCTCAAAAGGTGGTGGTGGAGCACAACCAAATATTTCAAAAGAAATAATTGTCAATACCGCAATACCCCTACCTCCACTTGCTGAGCAGGAAAGAATAGTAACAGAAATTGAGACTTGGTTTGCTTTGATTGATGAAATTGAACAAGGCAAAGCTGATTTGCAAACAAGTATCAAACAAACAAAAAGCAAAATACTTGATCTCGCTATTCATGGCAAACTCGTGGCACAAGACCCGAATGACGAACCGGCCGCGGAACTGTTAAAACGCATCAACGCGAAAACCGAAATCACTTGTGATAACGGGCAGTATAGGAATATTCCTAAAAATTGGTGTGCCTGCAAATTGGTTGATATATGTTCTTTCTTGTCAAGAGGAAAATCACCCAAATACTCGGAAGACGATAAAACATACCCAGTATTTGCTCAAAAATGTAATCTAAAAGATGGTGGCGTATCATTAGAGCAAGCAAGATTTTTAGATCCTTCTACTATCAACAAGTGGAATGAAGTTTACAAATTACAAAATGGGGATATCCTTGTAAATTCAACGGGTACTGGCACTGTCGGAAGAACAAGATTATTTAATACAAATTGCTTGGGTAACTATCCATTTGTAGTTCCTGATTCACATGTTTCTGTCGTAAGAGTGTTAAAAAGTATTTGTCCTCAATATATTTATGCTTATATATCTTCTGACTCTATACAACAGTATATGGAAGAGAATCTTGCTGGAAGTACAAACCAAAAAGAATTATATATTGGGGTTTTAGAAAATATGCAAATCTTCTTACCTCCTCTTGCAGAACAGCAACGTATCGTTGCAAGAATAGAAGAGTTGTTTTCAACTCTTGACAACATTCAAAAAGCCTTAGAAGCGTAGGAAAATACGCTTCTAAGATCTTATGCTACCAATTTACAACCTTGTCTACAATCTTTTGTTGTTCGCTAGCTGTACGCCGCAGATAGATGCGAGTAGTTTCAATACTTTCATGCCCCATCAGGTCGGCTAGTAATGCAAGGTCATTGAAACGGTCAAGGAAGTTCTTGGCAAAGCGGTGGCGGAAAGAATGAGGATAAACAACATCACGGTTCAGTCCATACTTATCGGCAAAATGTTTAAGTTGCTGGGCAATACCTCGTGTTGTAATGCGTTGTCCGAAACGATTGAGAAAGAGATACCCGCTTGTAATACCTTTCTTTTTCAACCATTGCAAAGCCTCGCTTCGCAAGTTTTTGGGGATGTATAAACGACGCACCTTGCCACCTTTACTATAAAGGTCCAGATAGCCCACTTTCACATGTTCTACCTTTATGTGCAACAGTTCACTTACCCGTGCACCTGTCGCCGCCATAAACCATACCACGAAATACCAATCTTCAGAACCATCGGCCTTTAACTGTGCTTTCAGAAACTTGTAGTCGGCATCGCTGATGACATTCTCTAAGAAGTTCTTTTGCTGCACTTTGACAAACTTCACCTTCAGCCTGTCGTGCTTGGTAAATTCTAAATACTTATTAATACCTTGCAACCGAAGGTTTACGGTTTGAGGCTTAAAGTTTTCAACCAAGTAGCCTTTGTATGCCAACAGGTTTTTCTTGTTTACTTCCCCATAGTGACTAAGAAAGTAGTTCACCGTCCATACATACGAAGCCACTGTGTTCTTTGCCAAGTTTGTTTTGGCAAGATAGTCATTAAATTTTGTTATCATATCAGTTTTTGTTTTGATGAATACGATAACAATATAAAGCACAACCTAACGGGCATTATACGAACTTGCCTATTGGGTGGGTAGTAGTTCCAATGCAAATGCTATGTTCTTTGACGGATGGAGAGAAACTTGATGGTAAAGAAATGCCAAACCTTGACGTAAAATATCTAAGAGGAGAACGGGACTTTAAGACCTTAACAAATGGACGATATGTAGTAGCCAATAGCCTATTGATTTTAGTTGATGGAGAAAACTCTGGAGAAGTATTCAGAACGCAGATTGAAGGTTATCAAGGTAGCACATTCAAGCAACTACATATCAATGAAAACATCTTTGCAGAATATATCTTACATGTTATAAATCTACATCGTAAAACATTGCGAGAAAATAAAGTAGGTTCGGCAATACCTCACCTGGACAAAAAACTATTTAAGACAATAGAAGTTCCAGTACCTCCTTATAAGGAACAAGTAAGAATCGTTGCTGCGATAAATTCAATGTATAGCAAACTGGATACAATAATGGAGATTTTATAAGTTCTCCATTATTGCGTCAAGTTTTTTAAACGCTGTCTTTACAATATTGATTATACGCTTTTGTTCTTCTTTTGGTGGTATTGGTATGCAAAGTTTAGAGTATTCTGAGATCCAATAACGTTTATGAGTATCGCTAATAAGTCGTGTTATGCTCATAAACATAGCAACATATTCAATTTCTATATCGTCTGTCACTTTTAGGATTTTCATGGCAGATGATTTTACCTTAAATGGGAAATCAACAAGTTTGGAATCTGTGGTAAAGTCATCAAAAATGATACAAGGCGTATTCTGATAAATACCTTCTGTATCATTAGTGTATCCTATAATAAAAGACTTCCCAGCAGTTAAAACGGGAGTCAAATAGCTGTCGTCATAATCAGTTGAATTGACAATATAGGCTTGAGGTTGTTCGTATTTAACGATGTCTTCTAATAAACATTTGCACCATCCTACAGGTAACTGCGTATAATGCCCGTTATCACAAGGTGTGAAACTAGGATTTATGCGTTTCAATAGCTCAATGGCTGGCTCGTCGTTCGGATCTTGCGGTACCAGTTTTCCATGAATGGCGAGGTCGAGAATCTTGCTTTTGGCTTGCTTAATTGTAGTTTGTAAATCTATTTTCCCTTGTTCGATTTTGTCAATGATTGTAAACCATTGCTCAAGTTCAGCCATAATACGTTTCTGTTCATCCAATGGAGGCAAGAAAATAGGAATCTTATTCAGATTATCTTGAGACAATTTAGGTTGAGCAGACCCAGTAATATAATCATCTAACTTCATAGAGTTGATTACTATTGCAACATAACTCAATATAAATTTATCAATTGCATCTAAAACATGAGCATGGTTGTTTACCCAATATTTTCCATCCGCTAAAAAAGCATTATTCTTATTTCGTGAAAGAAGGTTTGCTCCATCTTCCCCAACAAGCAAAAGACGCTCCTCAAACAGATAGCTATCTACTTTATCAATCACTCCTGCAGCTCCATAATAATCATAAACCTTGTTTATTTGCTTACTGCGAATAGCTATAGAAACAGGCTTTCTTTCTCCGTCTCGATTAATAAGTAATTCGCCAATATTTGTAATGCACCATCCATCAGGTAATATCTGCTCATAATGGGGCGTATCAGAAGTTTTAGCTGTTTTTTTACTACGCTTTATTTTCCCCTCTTTTATCAGACGTTCTTTCTCTGCCTTGATACGTTCAAGTAATACGGATGCCGGTTCGTCATTCGGATCTTGAGGAACAAGTTTACCGCGAATGGCGAGGTCTAATATTTTTTGACGTAATTTCTTTGTATCCATTTGAGTCAGTCTTTCTTTAAGAATAGATGGCAGAACTCATTCAGTTGTTGCTGCATGCGTTCTTGTGGAATGAGTATGCGTTTGTATTCAGCAATCATCGTAGGACTCATGCTCCGGCTCATAGCGTACTCTACTACTACCCGGTCTGCTTCAGGGCATAGAATGATACCGATAGACGGATTTTCGTTAGAGCGTTTTACATCACGGTCGAGTGCTTCCAGATAAAATTCCAACTGCCCGAGGTCGCGAGGATGAAACTTTGTCTTTTTTAATTCAACAGCAACCAATGCCTGTAAGCCACGATGAAAGAACAATAAATCAGCCTTGAATGTAGACGCACCAATATTAAGACGGTATTCCTGATCCATGAATATAAAGTCCTTTCCCAGTTCAAGGATAAACTGCTTCATGTGTTCTACCAGACCGTTCCTTAGTTTTGTTTCGCTATGCTTTTTCGGCAGATTGAGAAAATCTACGAACAGGGTGTCTTTGAACATGACTGGCGCATTAGGATATCTTTCCAGCAATCCCTTTGACATATTGTCCTTGCTTCCTAATAAAGCCGTATAAGTCTGATTGGAAATGCAACGTTGGAGCTCTCGCTTTACCAAATGCTCTTTATTGGCATAGAGTATATAAAACAACCGTTCTTCATCGCTTTTACATCGGCATAAAATTTCTATGTGATTGGTCAAGGTCGTTAACTCCAATATCTCAGGCATTTGCCCAACTGTCGGCTGGACAAATTGTGCAGTTTTTGGCTGCACTATTATTGCGTGTTCTGAAGATGGCTCTGAATGTGATGTCTCTATTTGTCCAATTCTTGGCTGGACAAATTCAGAGTTCAGGTATTTCTTAACTGTAGTAGCAAATGCCGCAGAAGAATATTCGTCATAAAATAGCACCATGTTATAAATACTGCTTCGCCCAAATCCTTTGATGTCCGGTCGTTGTGAACGAATATATTCAGACAACTGTGTTACGACCTTGCTTCCCCATTCTTCGCTTTTCAATTTAGCTGAAACATAACCTCCCACATGCCATGCTGTTTGAAGCAACTCTTCATTAACAGCTTTGGAAGCACGACTCTTATGTTGGAGAATGATGTCTATGACTTCTCCGAACTGTTGTTCGACTGATATGGCTATTTTATTGTTTTCCATGCACTCAATCCTCATTTATATTTGCCAGTAACTTTTCAAGTTCGGCTACAGCAGTACTTATTCTTTGGCTTTTCTCTTTTATATCGGCCATTAGTTCGGAAAGCAACCGATCATCAGCGTCCCCACCTTGTTTTATCCATGTGATGTCAAGGCTTGTTTTGTCACGGGCAAGAATTTCCTCTACCGGATATTTCCGCCATCGTCCTTGTGGATTATTTTCTGCATCGAAGGTTTCTACCCGGTTATTATAGCAAGAGACAAAATCATCCAGATGATGGCGTTCGAGTTTGTTGGTGGCAAGAGTATGCTTGACATCTGTACGATAATCATAAAACCAGATCTCTTTTGTCGGCTGTCCTTTCGTAAAGAACAAGACATTGGCTTTTACGCCTTGGGCATAGAATATACCTGTAGGCAAGCGTAGAATGGTGTGTAGATTGAAATCCGTCAGCAACTTTTTTCGTATTGTTTCACCGGCACCCCCTTCAAAAAGAACATTGTCCGGCAATACTACAGCTGCACGGCCTCCGGTTTTAAGCATCAGCATCATATGCTGTAGGAAGTTCAACTGATTATTCTTTGTCTCTACATAGAAATCCGGACGGTTGATATCGACAGAACCAGCTGGGCGTGTTCCGAAAGGAGGATTTGCAAGTATCACATCTACAAGCGTTGACGGCTCTTTCTCCAGCGAATCTTCACATACAATCGGACTTCGGTCTGTGCCTACGCCATGCAAATATAGATTCATTGAGGCAAGTGTTACCACCAATGGAGTGTTATCCACACCATGTAAAGCATTGTTACGCAGAAAATCCCGTTTTTCCTTACTGGCTGACTGGCCTTTCATGTAATCGTAAGCCGTCAACAGAAAACCGCCTGTTCCGCAAGCCGGGTCGCAAACCGTTTCTCCTATTTGAGGAGCGATACAATCCACCATTGCTTTGATAAGTGGACGGGGAGTGAAGTATTGCCCCGCACCGCTTTTCTTGTCTTGTCCGTTCTTTTCGAGGATACTTTCGTAGATAGCACCTTTCACATCACCGTCCATGATGAGCCATTGTTCCTCATCAATCATGGAAATGACCTTTTTCAGATAAACGGGCTTGTCAATCTTGTTTTGCGCCTTTGTATAGATAGTACCAATCAGATTATCCTGTTCGCTAAGCAGTTTAAGCGTTTCTTCATACTGTCTGACTAAATCCAAGCCGTCAAGAGAAATCAGATCTGCCCACTGATAACCATCTGGGATAGCGGATTCTTCTCCAAACATTTCTACATTCTCAGCATCCATCTTCAAAAACAGGAGATAGGTGAGCTGAGTTATATAATCGGTAAACCCAATCCCTTGCCCAGCAAGAGTGGTAGCCAGATTCCATACCTTTTTGGTGAGTGATTGCTCTGTTGTGTTATTTGTTGCCATTATTTATTATGCTGCTTTTCTTAAAACTACAAATGTATAAAGAGAACGAAGTGCATCGTCTGCTTTCTGCATATTACCAAACGCCCGTATCATTTGTGCTGCATGGGTTGCATCGTCTTCACGAATATCCCTCACAGTACAAGCACCGTTGGAGGCAATATAATCTACAATGCGGCTGATAACTTCACGTTGCTTATCTGTTATTTCGCGCTGGTTCTGTCCTAACCATAGATTGAAATACTGTTTAGAGGTAGAAACAACACTGTCTAACCGCTCAATCTGGTGTAAAGCAAAACGTACAAGCTGTATGATATTAGTCAAAGCATCACTCTCTTCTTTCGTTGAAGAACGGCGAACACTGTTGGGATGCAGGATGGCATATGAATTCCACAATTGTTTGGAAGTAAAATGATTGTTAGCCATCTTGAGCTTATTTTCCAAATCTTTTAGCATTGAATAGGTAATTGGCTCGCCTTCATTATTATAAATTATACGTAGGGCTTCTATTTCATCACTATGTTCTTTGCAGAAAGTTTCAAAGGCTTCTGTCGTATCTTTAGCTTCCTCTATTGAAAATCCTTTAGAGATAAGCGTATCCTCGCCAGGCATCAAAGTATTGACAAACCCAGCAGAAAGAATAAGCAGATACCGGCGCGCATCTGCGTGATTTGCAAGCGGCGCGACTAAACCTTTCCGTTCGTTATTCGGCTCCTTGGTGCTTATGAATGGCGGCAGGATATTGTTTTCAAATGCTTCGTAAATTCTTGAAGCAAGTTCTTTCATGTCGTCATTGGCCAAACGTACGAACTCGTTCCGCTGTGAATTATCTGCCTTGTTATATATTCTGGAAAGCGTTGCAGCAAGACGTCTCAGATGTTCATCTGGAAGGTAACCATGAGTTATCTGTTCCAACAGCTCTTTAAGAGTAATAATCTTTGTTTTCGGATCATCGGTTATCGTAGGTATTGTCTTTTCGTGTTCAGTAACACCTACGGCATCAACCAGATAGAAACAATCTTTACTGAATGCATTTGGGGTGACATTCCGTAACTGTTCATCTCCAATTGTGCGTACACCACGTCCTTTCATCTGTATATAGAGTGGTAAAGATTCCACATCGCGCATGAAAATCAATACTTCAAGTGGCTTGACATCTGTACCTGTGGCTACCAATGTACAAGTTACGGCAATTCTGAAATCCTTATCATTTCGGAACTGACGTATCAATTCGTTACTATCGCCTGCAGAATAGGTTATTTTCTGCACAAAACGGTCATCCGTTCGTCCAAATACTTCTTTCGCAATTTGTACGATATTAGTGGCATGAGTCTCATTTAGGGCAAATATCAAAGTCTTTGGCAGATAGTCAAAATTGGCTTCCCGCTGTGGATCATTGAATAACTCCGTATAGACGACATCACGATAAGTGGACAGAATAAGTTTAATTTGCGCAGGATTAATGACACTTCTGTTCAGTTCTTTATTGGTATATGTTTTCGTTTCTTTATTGGAAATAGTTTTTACATCTCCGGTATAACGTGTTTCTTCTTTGATTTTTTCTCCTTCCAATATAGCACCGCCATTTTCTGTAACTTGAGTTTTGATTCGATATATGCGGCAATCTACATTTACACCATCAACGATACTTTTATCCAATGTGTAGTAGACTATACGATTGTTGTTGAAGAATGCCATTGTTTCAGGAATAGGTGTAGCAGTCAACCCAACAAGTCTGGCTGTATCAAAATACTCCAATACCTTACGCCAATTCCCATAAATGGAGCGGTGGCACTCATCTATGATAATCAAATCAAAATAATCATGCGGTAAATTGGGATTAGGAGGCAATACAACTTCCTCTGTAGGTTCATTGTCATCATCGCTGTCATTATCCTCAATAGAATCTCCTTTCAGGAAAGAAAAGAGGCGCTGTATTGTTGAAATAACGACATTACTGTCAGAAGGTATAGAAGAGGAACGAAGGCGGTTCACTGTAAATATTGTATTGAATGCATCTCCATTTTCGGTCAGCCGAAAAGTTCCAAATTCTCCCTCTGCCTGTTTGCCGAGGTTATTTCTGTCCACAAGAAATAACACTCTTCTCATTGGAGTATATGAAAGAAGACGATATGCAGCAAGACATGCAGTATATGTCTTGCCTGCACCTGTTGCCAGTACCATCAAAGCGCGATTCTGCCCACTCCTGAAACTTTTTTCCAGTTCGGTAACAGCCTCAAACTGACAATCGCGTAACCCTTTTTTTCGCAAAGTGGGGAGTCCGGCAAAATAATCATTTATCCCCAATAGCTTAACCAATTCATGAGGAGTTGGCATAGTCGTGATTTGCTTAAAACGGGAATTCTCCTTACGGAAGTCGCAAAAGTACAAATCTTTTCCGTTTGAAGTAAATATGAAAGGCAAGGGCTTTTGGTATACCTGATAGATCTTAGGAACATTCCGGGCATATAAAACAGCCTGCTCGCACACCGTATCGGAAAAAGGATCGATCTCTTCTCTTTTGGCTTCAAGCACACCAACAGCTTTCCCATTAATAAAAAGGAAATAATCAGCCTCAAGATTACCTTTCAAAAGTCCCTCCCTTATGGCTACAGCAGTACAGTTTGGCTCGTAGTTGTCTCTATCGACTACCTTCCAACCGGCATCACTAAACCACTGATCTATTTTTTGCCTCGCTTTTTCTTCTGGTGTCATATATTCCTATATTTTTATATTATCGGAAGTTTTCTGTTACAAACATACGCATCGACCATGCTAAAACATTCATCTGGTCTTTTGGCCAACCACGTTTGTGAAAATCCTTTCTCCCATAATGTTCTAAAAACGGTTGAGTGTCCTCACACTCCACATCTGTTCCGATGCTTCTTTTGCATACCATTCTCTGGCTTGCGTATTGCTGACGGAAAGAAGCCTGCGGACATGTGACCAGGTAAGATTTTGCACACGCGTGTGCAAAATCTCTACATCCCTGAATTCCAAATAAAACTCTCGGTAATATGCCAAATTCCGCTTACTGAACGTATTGCCGTATTTAAGCGTCAGTCGCTCTGCCAGTGTTTTAATCAACCGGGTATCGTATTGGGCATGGACTTCGCCATGCTGTTCTTCCTCCACGATACGCCGCCCGATGTACCAATAGGTAAGTACCGCAATTCGATTGGCCGCCGCGTAGGCCTGTCGTCGACCTTGCTCTATGATGTTCCGAATATCATCAAGAAGCCTGTCGGACGCTATCTCGCGAGGCTGCAGTCTATCCTTTTCCATACCCTAAATTTTGAAAGTATTTATCAGTTCATTTCGTTTGCGTTCCCCCCCATTTTTCATTTCTGCAATAGCAGTCATTCCCAACAAACGTTTCCGGTTCTGACTGGATTTGAAAAGCAAATGCGGTTAAGGCATTACGGTTTATTTGCATTTTCCCGATATTTTTACAAAGATAACGCATTATTTTTGATTGAATAAGATATCCTTTGTAATCATCCCTAAGATTTTGAACGGCACATCCCCCGGCTGTCGGGCATCATCTGCCGCAGATTTTCCGTTTTTTCAAAAAGCTGTACACAATTCTCCTCAAAACAGACGGGAAGCTGTCTTTTTTTGTAAATTCACAGCGTAAACCGGACTGGGTAACCGGCCAGAGAATGGGGAAGACTGCCGGAGACAGCGCTCTGCCCCGCTCTGACTGCCGGACAGGACAGGCATGGCCTATTGCCCTTCTGCCGGCCAAAATGGGATGTCTATGGCTCGTAAGAAAAAGATGCGCATCTTCAAGAAGGTGGCTATCACCGGCATCTGTTGTCTGGCAGGATTTCTGCTCCTGCTGACCGGTTGCTATGTCTACGTGGAATATGCTTCACGCGGCAGGACCTTTACTGCCGCCACGCATCTTCCGGACAACCGGGTGGGCCTGCTGCTGGGCACATCGCCGGTCAGTTCCTATACCAGAAAGGCCAATCCCTACTACTACAACCGCATCGAAGCCACCATAAGGCTCTACCGCACCGGGAAAATCGACCGGATTCTCATCAGCGGCGACAACAGGCACAGGACCTACAACGAACCGGAAATGATGAAACGCGACCTGGTGAAGCGCGGCATCCCTGCCGAACACATTTACCTGGACTATGCCGGATTCCGGACGCTGGACTCCGTAGTCAGGGCCAAAAAGGTGTTCCGGCTCAGCAGGTTCACCGTCATCTCGCAGGAGTTTCACAACAAGCGGGCCGTCTGCCTGGCCTTGTGGCAGGGAGTGGACGCCGTGGGCTACAATGCAAAGGACGTGGCGAAGGGCAAAGGCATGATGGTGCAGACACGGGAGGTGTTCGCACGGGTCAAACTGGTGCTCGACATGATGGTGAACAAGCAGCCGCACTTCCTGGGAGAGGCCATTGACATCAAATGAAGCAAAGCCGCCGGACAGTGCGGACTGCGGTAATTGCGCCGGCGGCATGACTGCGCCCGGTGGGCCGGAATCCATGCCTTTCGCCGGACGCCGTCCTCGCCTGCCGCCCCCAACGGCCCTATGACACCTGCGGAAAATGACTGAAAAAAATGACCGCCGCCCCGTTCCTGAAGTTGCCGGAACGGGGCGGCGGTATGAATTTCGGTCCTTTCGGCCGCCGGAGGACAGTCCTCCTTTATTTATCTTATTCTTCTATAATCACACGGAAGCCCACATTGAACACCCGCTGATAGGGATAGAAGCCTTTTCGGGAATAAGAAGTGGAGAACTTCGGCCGTTCTATGTAGGAACCTCCGCGCACCACCTTGTATTCTGCCTCGGCCTTGGGCTTTTCCCTATAAGGATAGGGCACATAGTCGGAGCGGGTCCATTCGGCCACGTTGCCGTGCATGCAATAGAGTCCGAACGGATTGGCCGCATAGGCCTTGCCGCCCACCTGTACCAGCTGACCGTCGTCCACGCTTTCCTCCTTGGGCAGATAGGTGTAATGCTTGTAGAGCGGATGGTTGGGGCTCATGGGCTGCGGGTCTACTCCGGCCACGGCAAAAAGCAGTGTGGTCTTGTCGGCCAGATTGTCCTTCTTTCCGAAATCGGCGTGAAGGTCGCCATACCAGAAGTCGGAGGCGCTACCGCCACGGCAAGCCCACTCCCACTGTGCTTCGGTGGGCAACGTCACCTTCAGGCCGGTCTTCTCGCTCAGCTTCCGGCAGAACTCCATCGCATCGGTATAGCTCACACGGATGACAGGCTGCTCGGGACGGTTGGCGGGATAGCCCTGCACGACGTGGTCCTTCCACTGCTGGTCCACATAGCGGCTGTCGTGTTCGGGATAGAACACCTGGAACTGCTCGTTGGTGGTTTCCAGTTCGGCCATCCAGAAGGGACGGTCTATCTTGACGCGGGCAGTGGGATAAGTATCGGCCGGGCCGTCGTAGCTGCCCATCACAAATTCACCGGCTGGAATACGCACAAAGGTCATCTGCACGCCGGGAGCCAGTTCCACCACCTTGCGGTCGGCACCGCATTCCTGCTGTCTGCGACGGGCTTCCTCAGCACTGAAGGGCCAGTTCTTGGCCTTGAGGTCGCGCCGTTTCACCTTTTTGAGCGGTTTGGGCATGACGGGTTCGGGTTTGCCCTGCTGCCGGAGTTTCTCAGCATAGTCGCTGAGTTCCTTCTTCCAGTCCACACCGGCCCCGTTGGCATATTTGTCGGTCAGTTCCTTGCGGCGGGCTATCTGGTCATATCCCTTGTAGGGCAGGTCGTGGAGCACGTTGGCCTTGAAATATCCCTTGTCGGGTGCATTGTAATCAATCCAGTTGTAGAGGGTGCGCCACTCCTTGTCGGTGAGCTGCACATTATAGTGGCCGCGCTTGAGTATGCGCACCAGTTCGCTCGTGTTGGGATGATACTCGTAAGGCTGGAGCACCACCATGTCGCCCTCACCGCCCTGACGGTGGATGTAGGGATGGAAGTTGAGATAGGACGTGCCATAGCCGTAGCGGTCCTTCTTGCCGCCACGCAGGTCGAAGGCCTTTCCGCCGTCGTGGCAGGCAATGCAGGCACGGTCGAGAATGGGCTGAATTTCCAGGTCGAAAGTGAAGGAACGCACACCTCCCTCGGGCGGCGTCAGACGGCTGGGCGCCTTCTTCGAAGCCATGACGCGCTTGGGGATGGGGATTTCATTCTGGTCTTCGTGGCAACCCACACACGACACGACCTCGCCGGGCTGGCCGGTTACCCAGCTGCGCATCCACTGCACAGCCACGCCGTCCTTGTCGATGGGCTGGATGGAAATGGGAGTATTGGCCGGCGCCTTGAAGATGACGGAGCCGTCGGGTTCCACGGGCACGGTGCCGAGCAGGCGCTTGATGTCCCAGCCCGACTGGATGCCGTGCCAGTTGTGGTCGGAAATCGTCTTCACGTAGGCATATTCGTAAGCATGGAGACGGAGTTCCTTCACCGTTCCGCGCGGAATGCCGCGGAGACCTTCGCCTTCATAAATGTCCTGAATGAAGAAGGTAGCTTCCTTCTCGTCCAGTTTCACGCGGTCGGGGATGGCCGGCGGTGTGGGCACCTGACGCACCAGCGCGGGACTGATGAAGCCCTCGCCTTCCACCTCGGCAATGCAAGTCATATTGTCGAACACATCGACCAGATAGATGCCCCACAACGACTCTGGAGAAAGCTTGGCAGCCACGAGGAAATATTTGTCATTGAGAGCCGTGGGCTTGATGAACTGCGGCCAAACGCCGTTGACCAGCTGGTCCTTGATTTCTTCCTTGACCTGACGGTCGTGATAAGGAATTTCCTGCACAATGCCATGCACGCCCTTACGTCCCTTGGCAGGGTCGAACAGAAGAAGACGGCCGGAACGCGCAATGCCATGGTGGCCGGAAATGATGCCGACAAACGCCGAACCCTTGCCGGGAATGGGCTGCACGTCGAACGTACTGTTGGGGAACATGGAGCCACTGCCGTAAAGGGCCTTGTTCTCCGTTCCGTCGGGATTCATGTGCATGACGATACGCGAATAGTAGTGCGTCAGGTCGGTATATTCCCAGCGGGTATACATCACGCGGCCGTTGTTCATCACCACCGGATTCCAGTTGGCATCCTGGTCAAAGCAAAGGCGGCGCAGGTTTTTCGTAGCGGGGTCGTAGAGCACCAGATTGCCGACGGCATCGCTGCCGCTGACACAGGGCACACCCTGGTAACCGATATTGCTCACGGCAAGCAGACGGCCGTCGGGCAGATAGGTTCCGTCGTAGAATTCCAGGTCGGGCTCCTCGTTCTCGATGAGTTTTCTGTAACCAGAACCGTCGAGTTTCACTTCAAAGACATTCCAGCGGCGGTCTTCCTGCAACTGGGTGAACATGACACGGTTGCCATCCCAGTGAAGGCGGAGGTCGGCTATGGAAGAACCGTTGGCAGGCCGGTAGATGTCGCGCATCTTCACCGCACCGCGCAGGTTGGAGATTTCAACGATGGAAGCATCGAAACCGCCCCGTCGGGCCGACTCCTGGTTGCTCCAGTTGTTCGACTGTGTGCCGAGTTCGGGCGCCATGGCGCTGCGGGCACCTGCTCCGAGACGGAAGCGTGTGGCCACGATGCGGTCGGCGTCGAGCAACGCGTTGCCCAGCAGCACCGAACGCCGCAGACCGAGCGCCTGACGGGCATCGGCCAATGCCTGTGCCTCGCCCTTATAGATGCCGGCAAAGCCCTTTTTCACCAAGGCTTCGAGCTGCTGCATCTGAGGCGCGTATTTTTTCACATCATAGGCCGGGTTCTTCTTCATATCCTCAAAGGCGGCGCGCACCGGCTCCATGCGAAGACCGGCTAACTGCCGCTGCACATCGAGCACCTCGTTCAATTCGCGAAGCAGCGCCAAAGCCCGCACACCGCGCGCATCGGCAGCCTGGAGGGCTTTCACCTCATCCCACTGCTTCCGGTAATGGTCGGGCTGCTCCAGTTTTCCCAGGAGCTGTGCGATGCGTTTTTCCTCCAGTGTGGTGGAGGGGCCCATCATCCAGTCACCGGCATTCCCCACCAGTCTTTCCAGTTCCGCCCGGCCGGTGGCATGGCTGCGGAGCGCCTGATTCAAATACCGGTCGGGGTCGGATGTCAATATCTTGAAGTAAGTGCTGCCCGTCTTGCCGCCATCGTCAATGCCCACCTCTGTTTCAAAGCGGGTGTACTTCCCGTCGAGGCGGTAAAGCAGATAGCCGGGAGCATGGCAAAAGACCGCGTGGTCGTAAACTGTTCCATCGACGGTTATGTGCTTGCCCGCCACATTGCAGTTGCTCATCGGCGTGCGCCAGCCGGCACGACCCACCGCAAACTTGAGGTCATCGAGCCATACGAAGGAACCGTCTGCCTTATAAAGGCGTGCGTTAATCCAGGCCGCATGGTCATAACTGCTTCCGTCGGGACCACCGTCGGTAATGAGTATCAGTTCCTGCTTACCGGTGAGGTCGGCCGTGAGCCGGGTCGGCTTCTGCCCGAGCTTCATCCATTCCGAAACTACCGGCATGCGGCTGCGGCGCATTTCCGTCTGGAAGCTCTGCTTGGCAGCCACAGCTTCCTTCACCCAGTTCGCTTCCGGCTGCGACTGTGCTCCGGCAGTGGCCACACCGCCCAGCAACAGCATGCTCAAAAGATAAATTTTGCCTTTTTTCATATTTTGTTTTCTTGAATTTGTTGTTCTTGTCTGGTTTTTCACTTTCAACACGCACGGCTGCTCTGCACAAGGCACACCCGCAGCCGGCACGCGAAGGGAAGAGGAGGAAACAGGCTCCGAAACACCACCCTTACAGCGAATTGACGTATTCGGTCAGTGCTTCTATATCTTTTTTGGAGACTTTTCCCTCAATGCCGTGACGATACACCTCAAACACCTCACGCATCGTGGCCGCACGCCCGTCGAAAAGATAGGGAGCGGTGCGCCACACCTCGCACAGCGTCGGGGTGTCCCATCCCTTTTCAAACTCCACATCCTCACCTATACGATACATTTTCCGATCGGTATAATAAGGACCGCTGTGGCAGTTGCCACACTTCAGGCGGTCAAACACTTCCTTTCCGGCCTTTGCCTTTTCGGACAATTGGCCGTTGACCAGCCAGGGACTCGGCACAGGACGCAACGACTTGAGATAAGCATCCACACACACGGCATCGGCTTCGCTCACATCGAAGAACTGGATGAACTTGAAACCGGCCCGCACGGCCCACTCCGCCGTTTCACGAATACCGGAAATCATACTGGGCGACGTGACATGGCTCAGCAGCAGACTCTTGCAGTTCTTCGGATTTCCCACACCGTCGTTCATCAAGTCCCAGTTCATGCCGTCGGTACGGGCATCGCCGGGATGGCAGCCGTTACAGCTCTGCCAGTTCTGGAAACAATGTGAAGCGTCGTTAAAATACTTCTCTCCCTTATGGATGTCGCTTTCGGTACGTCCGGGATTCAGATTGACGGCTTCCACCTGCTGCGAGCGAATATCCACAAAGTTCAGAATGTCCGCAAAGTAGGTGGGCACCACCCAGCGTTCGCCCACCCGGCACAGGGCGCGGGGACCATTGCCCTGAAGCGGCACCCGGCGGCGCAGGCCATAAAGGAAATTCAAATCGTATTCCAGACGCGACTTGTCAGGATAGGCCAGGAATTTGGACAGCATGGCGCTCTCGTTGATGAGACTCACTTCATGCGTACCGGAGTGCGTAATGCAAATCTGGTCATTATGACAGGCTATGCCCCAGATGCCGGCAGCTCCCCGTTCCGGTTCGTCGGTCAGCACGGTACCGAGATATTCCTGCCGGGCCACGTCTATGATGCTGAAGGCACTGGTATTCATCCAGCCTTGCTGCAACTGCGAAGTGGGCACCGTATAGCGCCCGAGATTATGAGACACGTACACATACTTGCCGTTTCCCGACAGACAGATGCCGCGCAAGGCATTGCTTCCGTTGGTCAGCCGGATGTCCTTCACCTTTCGGAAGTTCTTCAGGTCAATCACCGAGACACAAGCCCCCACATAATCGACATCAGCCCGCTGGGCCGGCAGGAAATTGGCAACATAGAGGTAGCGGCCGTCGGCTGTCATCACGGCACTGCGGGGCTCCCGCAACACTTTTACGCGACGGGCCACCCGTGACTTGCGCAGGTCCACTTCCACCACCTCATCCAGGAACTGGTTGCAGACATACACCTTTCCGGCGGACGCATGCACCACAGGCGAGCAGGCACCCGAACCGGTTGCCACCGAAGCCAGCCGGCGGCCGTCGGAAGCCTGCAATATTTCAAGTGTGCCCCGCTGTTCAAAAGTCGTAACATAAATTTTTCCCGCATCGAACGCTACTCCCGTAGGCTGTTCCGGCAAGGGGTAAGTACGCAGACACCGCTTGCCGTCGGCCGAATAAACCGCCACCCGCCGCAATGTTTTTTCAGACATTATCAGTTCACCTCCTTCTCCGCCTGCTACCGCCGTCGGGAAAAGAGGTTCGGATTGTGCAAAAAGAGTTGGAACACCACTAAAGAATACGATAAGTCCCAAGAGGGCATGCCTCCATTTTTCAGTTTTCATGTGCCACATGTTTTTCAGTTAGATACAGATTTTCATATTCGCATACAAATATGGGAAAAAAAACAAAATTATGTGTTCATTTTACCCTATTTTATTTGCAAATGCAAAAATAGTGGAAACAATCGCAAAATAAAAGCCGTTTTCTCCTTTTTTTTCCGTTATTTTTGCAGTTGGAAAAACTTAAAGACCCATCTATGAAAATAAGACACTTTCTTTTGTTGACATCACTGACGGTAGGCGCCGGATATGCCCTTGCACAACAGGCTCCGCGCTCACTGAAAACGTATCAATTTGAAAAGAAATCCATGTACAAAAAGGGTTGGGTGGACTTCAACAAAAATGGGAAAATGGATGTTTACGAAAACCCGGACGCTCCCATTGAAGACCGCATAGAAGACCTGCTCAGCCAGATGACGCTGGAAGAAAAAACCTGCCAGATGGTGACACTCTACGGCTATCAGCGCGTGTTGAAAGACGACCTGCCCACCGAGGAGTGGAAAAACAGCCTTTGGAAAGACGGCATGGGAGCCATCGACGAGCATCTGAACGGCTTCCGCCAGTGGGGCCTCCCCCCTTCGACCAACGAGAACGTATGGCCGGCTTCCCGCCATGCCTGGGCGCTCAACGAGGTGCAGCGCTTTTTCGTGGAGGAAACCCGGCTGGGCATTCCCGTCGATTTCACCAACGAAGGTATCCGCGGCATTGAAAGTTTCAAGGCAACCAATTTCCCGACGCAGCTGGGACTGGGCCACACCTGGGACCGCGAACTCATCCGGCAGGTGGGCTACATCACCGGCCGCGAAGCCCGTCTGCTGGGATATACGAACGTTTATGCTCCCATTCTCGACGTGGGCCGCGACCAGCGGTGGGGACGTTATGAGGAAGTCTACGGCGAAGCGCCCTATCTCGTGGCCGAACTCGGCATCGAGATGGTCAAGGGCCTTCAGCAGGACTATCAGGTGGCTGCCACGGCCAAGCACTTTGTAGCCTACAGCAACAACAAGGGCGGCCGTGAAGGCATGGCACGCGTCGACCCGCAAATGTCGCCGCGCGAAGTGGAGATGATTCACGTCTATCCCTTCAAGCGCGTCATCACCGAAGCCGGACTGCTCGGCGTCATGAGTTCCTACAACGACTATGACGGATTCCCCATCCAGAGCAGCTACTACTGGCTCACCCAACGGCTGCGCAACGAATGGGGCATGAAAGGTTACATCGTTTCGGACAGCGACGCCGTGGAATATCTCCACTCCAAGCACCGCACCTCCAAGAACATGAAGGAATCCGTCCGCCAGAGCGTGGAAGCCGGACTGAACGTGCGCTGCACCTTCCGCTCGCCGGAATCGTATGTGCTCCCGCTGCGCGAACTGGTGAAGGAAGGCGGCCTGAGCGAAGCCACCATCAACGACCGCGTCCGCGATATTCTCCGCGTTAAGTTCCTCGTGGGCCTCTTCGACGACCCCTACCAGCACGACCTCGAAGCTGCCGACAAGTATGTATGCAGCAAGGAAAACGAAGAAATAGCGCTCCGGGCTTCCCGCGAATCCATCGTTCTGCTCAAGAACGCGGACAACACGCTGCCGCTCTCGCTCGGCAACATCCGTAAAATCGCCGTGTGCGGCCCCAACGCCGATGAGGAAAAATATGCCCTCACCCACTACGGCCCGCTGGCTGTAGACGTGGTTACCGTGCTCGACGGCATCAAGGCCAAAACGGCCGGAAAGGCCGAAGTGCTCTACACCAAAGGTTGCGACCTGGTCGACGCCAACTGGCCCGAATCTGAAATCATCGACTACCCGCTCACCGCCGAAGAACAGAGCGAAATCGACAAGGCGGTAGCCCAGGCCCGCGAGGCCGACGTTGCGGTGGTCGTATTGGGTGGCGGACAGCGCACCTGCGGCGAGAACAAGTCACGCAGCAGCCTGGAACTTCCCGGCCGCCAGCTCGACCTCCTCAAGGCCGTGCAGGCCACAGGCAAGCCCGTAGTTCTCGTGCTCATCAACGGACGGCCGCTCTCCATCAACTGGGCCGACAAGTTTGTCCCGGCCATCCTCGAAGCCTGGTATCCCGGCTCCATGGGCGGCACCGCTGTGGCCGATGTGCTCTTCGGCGACTACAATCCGGGCGGAAAGCTCACGGTCACCTTCCCCAAGACCGTGGGACAGATTCCGTTCAATTTCCCCTACAAGCCCTATTCGCAGGTAAACGGCGGCAGCAAACCGGGACTCAACGGCAACATGTCGCGCGTCAACGGTGCCCTCTATAATTTCGGCCACGGACTCAGCTATACGACCTTCCAATACAGCGACCTGGAAATTTCGCCCAAAGTGATTACGCCCAATCAGGAAGTCACCGTACGCTGCAAAGTAACCAACACCGGCAAACGGGCAGGCGACGAAGTTGTACAGCTTTACTTGCGCGACGACATCAGCTCCGTCACCACCTACGACCGCAATCTGGCCGGATTCGAGCGCATCCACCTCAATCCGGGCGAAACCCGCGAAGTTTCGTTCAAGGTATTGCGCAGCAGCATGGAACTGCTCAACGCCCAGAACCAATGGGTTATTGAGCCGGGCACCTTCAGCCTGATGGTCGGTGCCTCGTCCACCGACATCCGCCTCAACGGAAAGGTGGAAGTGGTAGCCTACGGTTCACGCGCCCTGCCGCAGCAGGCCGAAAAGGGCAACAGTGCCGTAGCGGCCAGCCGGAACGCCGAAAGCGCAGCCCTCACGCTCGACAAGAACTATCTGACCGCCTGGAAAGGCAGCAAGGGCGATTATATCACCTACACGCTGGAGGACGAAAGCACCATCAGTGAAATCGGCATCGCCTGGGAAAAGAACACGCCCAAGGGAGCTGCCTTCGAAATACAGGTATCAGCCGGCGGCGGACAGTTCCTTACCGTACTCTCCGACAAGGTGAAGGAAACCGGCCAGCTTGTCAACTACAACCTCAAAGGAAAGAATACCGCCAGCGACGTCCGCATCGTGCTCGGTGCCGACAAGATGGGCGTCACCGAAGTCAAGGTGGACCAACTGAGAAAATAACCCCGCCCGAAAACAGATGAAAACGTTCTACAGCCTTCCGCTCTCCCTGGCCGCCCTTCCTTGCATAGCCGGACAGCCTGCTGGGAAATCCGTGCAGGAACGCCCCAACGTTCTTTTCATCTGCATCGACGACCTGCGGCGCGACCTGGGCTGCTACGGCGGTCCGGCCCTCACTCCGCATCTTGACAGCCTGGCTGCCGAAGGTTCGCTCTTTTTCCATCACTACGTGCAGGTGCCCACCAGCGGTGCCTCAAGGGCCAGTATGCTCACCGGCCGTCTGCCCCGCACGCAAGGCGACACCGGCAACGGCGCCTGCGAGCAACGCATCGCCTTCCGCAAGGAACGGAAAGGACCGGAAAGCCTGTTCCACCATCTCCGCAACAACGGCTACCACACCGTGGCCATCGGCAAAATCAGCCATAGTGCCGACGGATATGTCTACGGTTACAACGCCCAGCCCGGCACCCAGCGCGAAATGCCCGAAAGCTGGGACGAGCTCATCAGTTGTCCCGGCCGGTGGGGCACGGGCTGGAACGCCTTCTTCGGCTATTCCGACGGCACCAACCGCCAAGGCCGGAACAATCTGGTGAAGCCCTACGAATGTGCCCCTTGCGACGACGAAGGACTACCCGACGGCATCATCGCACGCACGGCGATCGAAAAGTTGAAGGCCCTCGCTGCCGGCCGGCAGCCTTTCTGCCTGGCCATAGGCTTCTACAAGCCCCACCTGCCCTTCAATGCGCCGGAAAAATACTGGAAGCTCTACGACGAAGAGCGCATCAGTCTGTCGCCGGCACCCGACGTGCCGCAGGATTGCTACCCGCAACTCACCCTGCACAACAGCCACGAGTTCGGAGCCTACAGGAAAGGCGACGAAGTTCTTTCGCTTCGCCAGAAAGCCAGCGATGCCTATGCCCGGAAGCTGCGCCATGCCTACTTTGCCTGTGTCAGCTACACCGACGCCCAGGTGGGCAAGGTGCTGCAGGCCCTGCGCGAAAGCGGACTGGCGGAAAACACCGTCATCGTCGTGTGGGGCGACCACGGCTGGCATCTCGGCGACCAGGGCGTATGGGGCAAGCACACCCTTTACGAGACGGCGCTCAACAGCACGCTCATCATCAAGGCTCCCGGCGGCGCCAAAGGCATCAGCAACCGGCGCATCGTCAGTTCGGTTGACCTCTATCCCACTCTGACCGGCCTCTGCGGCCTTCCCGTGCCGAAAGGTCTGGACGGCAAAAGCCTCGAGTCCCTGCTCCGGCAACCCGACGACCCGTCCTGGCACGACGTGGCCTACAGCTACTTCGGACGCGGCATCAGCGTGCGGGTGCCCGGTTACCGGCTGTCGCGCTACCGCGACAAAGAGGGCTGGCGCGACCTGCTCTTCCGCTATCAGGAAAACGACGGCCGTTACGAAAAGGAAAACCTGGCCGGGAAACAGCCGGAAAAGGTCAGCGAGCTGCTGCCGCTCTGGGAAAAAGGCAACCTCATGAATGCCCGGCAACCTCACGACGGCCGCCGGAAACTTCCCTGAAAAATATACCTGTTCCGCCACCGGGCCGCCCAATGGAAAAGGCTGTGTCCTCTCCCCCGCCCGGCTCAGGAACATAAAGAAATATGTTTTACCCAAATTAACCAACAAAAGTCATGAACCCTTATCTGAACTTCTCGCTCGAAGGCAAGGTAGCTCTTGTCACAGGAGCCTCCTACGGAATCGGTTTCGCCATTGCCTCAGCTTTTGCCGAGCAGGGTGCCACCATCTGTTTCAACGACATCAACCAGGAACTGGTCGACAAAGGTCTCGCCGCCTATGAGGCCAAAGGCATCAAGGCCCACGGCTTTGTTTGCGACGTAACCGACGAGCCCGCCGTACAGGCCATGGTAGCCACCATTGCCCGCGAAATCGGCACCATCGACATTCTGGTCAACAACGCCGGCATCATCCGCCGCATCCCCATGCACGAGATGGACGCCGCCGAATTCCGCCGCGTGGTCGACATCGACCTCAACGCCCCCTTCATCGTAGCCAAGGCCGTGCTGCCCGCCATGATGGAAAAGCGTGCCGGCAAAATCATCAACATCTGCTCCATGATGTCGGAACTGGGCCGCGAAACCGTATCGGCCTATGCTGCTGCCAAGGGCGGACTGAAGATGCTTACCCGCAACATCTGCTCTGAATACGGCGAATACAACATCCAGTGCAACGGTATCGGTCCGGGCTACATCGCCACACCGCAAACCGCTCCGCTCCGCGAGCCGCAGCCCGACGGCAGCCGCCATCCCTTCGACTCGTTCATCTGCGCCAAGACTCCGGCCGGCCGCTGGCTCGACCCGCAGGAACTGACCGGCCCCGCCGTCTTCCTGGCTTCCGAAGCCTCCAATGCCGTCAACGGACACATTCTCTATGTCGACGGCGGTATTCTCGCCTACATCGGCAAACAGCCCAAATAATAAGGGAAAGCCTTCAACAGGGATGGGGGCAGAGACAACCGTCCGTTGCCCCTGCCTCCCTCCCCGTTTCTTTCCGCTTCTTATGCTGAAACAGAATCATGAAGAAAACATTTCTACTGCTGATTTCCACTTTCGCCGTCTGCACCTCGTGCCTGCACACCCGCCAGCTGGCCACCATCACTGTGGAAAATTCTCTCTCCACCGAACGCCAGGGGGAAATGGCGGAAGTTCCGCTGCGCGCACTGCCGGCAAAGGTGGCCAAGGCCGGCACCTTCGTCATTACCGGCCCCGACGGAAAGTCCGTCCCCTATCAGATTACGCACGACAGTCTGCTCATCTTCCCCACCCGCGTACTGCCCTTTGCACAGACCACCTACACACTGCGCAAAGGGGAATACGCCGGCACCGACACCGTTGCCTGCGGACGCACCTATCCCCAGCGCATGGACGACCTGGCCTGGGAAAACGACAAAGTGGCCTTCCGCGCCTACGGCCCCACGCTGCAACAGCGCAAGGAACGTGCGTTCGGCTACGACATCTTCACCAAACGGGGCACCAGCCGCCCTGTCCTCGAAGGCATGTATGAAAAGGAGACCAATCCGGAAAACTGGAAAAAAATCAGGGCACTGCAAAAGACCGACCCGAAGGCCGCAGCCCGCCTGCAGTTTGAAATTTCCTATCACACGGACAAGGGATACGGCATGGACTGCTACGCTGTAGGTCCCACCCTCGGTGCCGGCACGGCCGCCCTCCTGCACGACGGACAGATTGTCTATCCCTGGTGCTACCGCACCTGCCGCCTGCTCGACAACGGTCCGCTCCGCTTCACGGCCGAACTGGAATTTACTCCCCTACAGGCCGGCTCCGTCGACGGTATCGTGGAGCGCCGCCTCATTACTCTCGACGCCGGCTCGCAGTTCAACCGGACGGAAATCACCTACCGCGGACTGGACCATCCCTCCCCGCTCGTTGTCGGCATCGTCATGCACCAGCCCAACCGCGAGCTGACCACCCACACGGCCGACGGCTATATTACCTATCCCGACCCCACCACCGGCAAGAAGAACGGCGAAATCTACATTGGCGCCGTCATCCCGGGAAAAGTCACGCAGACGGGCCCCGAGTTCTTCTCGCCCGAAGAGAGCAAACAGCGCGCCAACGCCCTGGGACACGTGCTGGCACACAGCGAATACCAGCCCGGCACTCCTTTTGTCTACTACTGGGGATACGGCTGGAGCAAGGCCGGATTTGCCAGTTACAGCGACTGGAACCGCCATGTCAGCCAGTTTGCCCGCCAGGTGCGCCACCCGCTGCACATCCTCATCAACGGAAAGGAGATGAAGCGATAAAAACCAACTGCTTCCTCTTCAGTCCGGACGATGTCCACCCTGATTTATCCTCCACACCTTAAAAAAACAAACAACACTTACACACATGGAAAGCGTATTCAGTTACATTATCGGTCTAGGCGCCGCCGTCATGATGCCGATTATTTTCACCATCCTCGGCGTATGCATCGGCATCAAGCTGAGCAAAGCCCTCAAGAGCGGTCTGCTCGTCGGTGTCGGTTTCGTCGGTCTCTCCGTCGTCACAGCCCTGCTCACCAGCAGCCTGGGCCCGGCCCTGAGCAGCGTTGTCGAACTCTACGGACTCCAGCTCAAGGTGTTCGACATGGGTTGGCCCGCAGCCGCCGCCGTCGCCTACAACACATCGGTGGGTGCCTTCATCATCCCCGTCTGCCTGGCGGTCAACATCGTCATGCTGCTGACCAAGACCACCCGCACCATCAACATTGACCTGTGGAACTACTGGCACTATGCCTTCATCGGCGCCGTAGTCTATTTTGCTGCCGACAGCATCCTATGGGGCTTCTTCGCAGCCGTCATCTGCTACATTGTCACCCTTGTGCTTGCCGACTTCACAGCCGACAAGTTCCAGGGATTCTACGACAAGATGGAAGGCATTTCCATTCCCCAGCCCTTCTGCCAGGGATTCGTACCCTTTGCCGCCCTCATCAACAAAGGGCTCGACCGCATTCCCGGCTTCAACCGGCTCAACATCGACGCCGAAGGCATGAAAAAGAAGTTCGGCCTGCTGGGTGAACCCCTTTTCCTCGGTATTCTCGTGGGCTGCATCATCGGTGCCCTCAGTTGCAAGGACAGCCGTGAACTCGTCGACCAGATTCCCTACATCCTCGGCCTGGGCATCAAGATGGGCGCCGTCATGGAACTGATTCCGCGCATCACCGGCCTCTTCATCGAAGGTCTGAAACCCATTTCCGACGCCACCCGCGAACTGATTGCCCGCAAGTTCAAGGGCGCCGTAGGACTCAACATCGGCATGAGCCCCGCCCTCGTCATCGGCCATCCCGCCACGCTCGTCGTGTCGCTCCTGCTCATTCCGGCCACACTGCTGCTGGCCATTCTCCTGCCGGGCAACGAATTTCTGCCCCTGGCCTCACTCGCCGGCATGTTCTACGTGTTCCCGCTCATTCTCCCCATCACAAAGGGCAATGTGCTCAAAACCTTCCTCATCGGCCTCGTGCTCATGGCCATCGGACTTTATTTCGTCACCGACCTTGCCCCCTATTTCACACAGGCCGCCCATGATGTCTATGCCAAGACGCAGGACGCAGCCGTCAACATTCCCGCCGGCTTCGAAGGCGGTGCACTCGACTTCTCGTCCAGTCCGCTCTCCTGGGTCATCTTCCACTGCTGCCACACGCTCAAGTGGATAGGTTGCGGTCTGCTCGTGCTCTGCACCCTCGTCCTCATGATTTTCAACCGCCGCGCCATCCTCAAGTATCAGAAGGAGCACCAGGCCTCCTCAAGCGAATCAACTCAACAATAATAATAAAACTATCTTTATGAAAAAGACTCTTATGACTCTCGTTCTCGGTGCCGCTGCCCTCACCGGCAGCGCCCAGCTCAACTACACCGTGCAGACTGCCTGCCATCCCGACGACGTGAAGCACTACGACACCGAAAGGCTCCGCAAGTCGTTCCTCATGGAGAAAGTCATGGCACCCGATGAAATCAACCTCACCTACACTCTCTACGACCGCCTCATCTACGGCGGCGTCATGCCCGTCAACAAAGTGCTCAAGCTCGAAACCTTCGACGAACTGAAGGCCGAGCACTTCCTCGACCGCCGCGAGTTGGGCGTCATCAACGTGGGCGGCGACGGCATCGTCACCGTCGACGGCAAGGAATACCCCATGAAGTTCAAGGAAGGCCTCTATGTCGGCTGCGGAAAGCAGGAAGTCACCTTCAAGAGTGTCGACCCGGCCAAGCCCGCCAAGTTCTACATCAACTCCACGCCGGCCTATAAGGAATATGTCACCCAGCTCATCACGACCGACCCCAATGCTGACAAGAAGAAATATGCCATCGCCCAGTCCAACGCTTATGGAAAGATGGAGGACAGTAACGACCGCGTAGTCAACCAGCTCATCGTCAGCAGCGTGCTCGGCAAAGTGAAAGGCGGCGGTACCAACCAGTTGCAGATGGGTCTCACCGAGCTGAAGCCCGGTTCCGTATGGAACACCATGCCGGCACATACCCACACCCGCCGTATGGAAGCCTATTTCTATTTCAATGTGAAGGAAGGCAATGCCGTATGCCATCTCATGGGCGAACCGCAGGAAGAGCGCCTGGTATGGATGCACAACGAGCAAGCCATCACCTCGCCCGAATGGTCCATCCACGCCGCAGCCGGCACCAGCAACTACATGTTCATCTGGGGTATGGGCGGTGAAAATCTCAACTACAACGACAAGGACGAAATACCCTATACCGAGATGCGGTAATACCTCCCGCCGTACTGCCCGGCATCTGCCGGCAGGCGGACGGAAACGGCGGCCGGCCCTTCCACGCAACAGAATTGTGTGGAAGGGCCGGCCCCTTTCATGTGCCATGGTTGCCCGTCCCCGCCGGAGCGGAAGGCAGCCGGGCAGTTATTTTTTCTTCGGCTTGATGTTCAGACGGTAAACCACATGAGCCATGAAATAGGACGGTATCACGTTGGTATAGCTTTCCACACGTCCCTGGGCATTGATGCTGCGTGTCACCTTCGACAGGTCGCGCAAGAGGTCGAAGCCCTCCACCATCAGCACCAGGTTGCCCTTCAGCACACTCGTTTCCAGACGTGCGTTCCACATCAGGTTGTCCTCGTTCAGACTGGCATCACTGTACCCGCGGCGGCTGAATACCGTGAAATCGGAATGCAGACTGAAGTTCCACGGCAGAGGGATACGCACCGAACCGCCGTAATTGAAATCCACCGCACTGATGGTGCTGAAATCCTCACGCCGACTGCGCACATGGTTCCACCCCACATTCACCTTGCCGTTCACACTCCAGCCCGCGTTGGAGTAACCCAGCGAGCCCCGCTGTTTCAGATAGAAGTTTTTCACCACACTGAGGCCGCCGGCCGTCTGTCCGTCCACATTCGAGCAGTCCACACTGTTATAGAAAGTGGCCGCCGTCTCCGTCGACCAGCTGAAACGTTTCTGCTTGCCAAACATACCGCTCGTGTTCAGGTGGCCACCCAAATCCCAGTTACCGTCGATGTTGACCGGACGGACGGAATAGCCGCCCGTTTCGGGATGATAGGTTTGCTCCATGCCCAGCGCATTCTTCGTGCGGTTATACTCCACTTCCGCTTTAAGGGATTGCATAGGCTTTTTAGGCCTGTTACACGACAACGACCCGCTCAGACTATGCTGCGTACTGCGGTGCAGACCGGCGTTGCCATACTGCACATAAAGCGGGTCGGCATCATTGACCAGCTCCACCGAATGAATCAGCTGCGGATTCTGCTGAGACAGTCTATATCTCCAATTGACCACAATCAAGGGAGCATCCTCCAAAATATGTTTGCGCATATCTGTGTAAATTTGCTGTAATTGCACCTGCGATGCCAGCAATACCCGCGTGCGGTCCAAGTCATAGTGACGAAGACTTCGGTCATAAAGCAGCCGTTCCTTCCTGACCGTCACCGGCAACGATATCCTAAAGTTATGATGCACCTTCCCCATCTTAAATTCCGACTTGGCCGAGGGGGTCAGTCGGTAGTCGGTGGTCCGCAACCGGGAATGCTCGCTGTTGTTCACGTCCAGCGCCTGCTGCATTTCTCCCGAAGACGAAGGCAGACTGCCCACGGCATGCTCCGTGTCCTCCCCCCAACTGTCCAGCCGGTCCAACCGATACAGGTCCTGCCGTCCCTTGCGGTAATCGTGGGAGGCCTCAAAACCCAGCCCGCCGTTAAAGCCCGATTTCAGATTAAAGTTCATGGAAACGCCCCCATTGAAACGATAGTGCGTCGACGGACGGGAGAAATAACGGTTGCGGAAAGGTTCGGTATTGCCGCTTTGGAAATAATCCACCTGCAAGTGGTCAAACGAGCGGTCCTTGCGGTGGTCATACTGTGCCCCGGCGGTCAGCGTCAGCGAATGGTCACACGCCAGGAGATTAACGGGCGTATTCACCAAGAGCCGGTAAGGCAGCGACACGTTCCAGTTCTCACTGTGGCTGATGGCCTCCAGCTTGCGCCGGTTCCGCACCAGCCGCAGCAGTGCGTCGTTGCGGCCGGAAAACACGCTGTCCAGCACACCGGCCGACACCAGAGCATAAGGATTGGCGTCGAATTCCGCGCTTACATCCAATTGACTCCCGTTGTGGCGACTGTAACCGGCATCCAGGTTGCCCATATGAAGAAGACTTCTGAATTCCTTGCCTACATGGGAAAAGAGTTCGTGCGAGGTCCGCACGTCGATGGATTTCTGCTTCGCGTCCGACTCTCCCACGCCATAGGCATGCCCCCCTTGCAGGAAGCGCTCCGTGTCCGTGCGCCTGAAGGTATGGTTGTCCGTATGCGTGGCGTTCAGGTTGCTCCTCCAGTGAAAGGCCTCATCACGGGTCTCGTAGAAATATTCCATGCCGCCCGAATAGCTTTCCTGCAAACCGTCCGGCAGATAGGAGGGAGTCCATTCCCCTTGCGTTCCCGGCTTGCGCGTATCGTTCGTATTGTTCAGGTTGCCATATAAGGCCAGACGAGAACAGTCCGTGAAGCGGAGTGCGAAAACGCGACCCAGCCAGCGGTCGTGCGTGCCATAGGCCGCCTCGGCATTGGCAATCCAGCCGATGGAGTATTGTTTCTTCAGATTGACGTCCATCACCAGCGGCTTCTCCAGCGGCACGACGCCGCTCAATTTCTGCTCCGCTGTCAGTTTTTCATACACCTTAACCTTGTCCACCATGTAGGACGGCAGATTTTCCAGCGCCACCCGCGGGTCGCCCTTGAAGAAATCCTTTCCGTTCACCAGCAGGCTGCTCACCGCGCGGCCGTTGACCGTAATCTGACCGTTGGGCTTCAGCACTGCCCCCGGCAGCTGCGCAATCAGGGCGTCGAGCATCGACCCCTGCGACAGCTGGAAGGCATCGGCGTTGTAAACGATAGTGTCCCCCTTCATCACCATCTTGATTTTTGTGGCCTTCACCACCGCTTCGCCCAGAAGCGTCGACTTCGGCAAACGCACCATCCATATATTCTTCGACATGCGATAGCTATTCCTTCTGAAGTGAGTCAAGTTCAGTTCCACCCATTCCGTAAGATAATCCTTATGGCTTAAGCGCAACAGATACCGCCCACGAGGCAACCGGCACTGTACGTACGAATTTGCGCGGACGCCATTCGTTATTCCATACGTCCATTCCGCCGGTCCGATGACCACCGAGTCGGGGGTACAGACCTCCGCCCGCCCGTCTTCAATCAGCATCCCGGTAAAGGCATCCACTACCTTACCGGACACCCCGATGGAATCCTGCTGCGCCCGGCACGGGGCGACTGCCAGAATCATCAGAAGCAGAATCCAACTTCCTTTTTTCATCTTCATATTCATGGTTATTCAAGATAGGTTTTTCAATAACAGGACAGATATGTGCCCTTCTTCGATATAAGGTATAAAGCCAGCCCGACCTGTAAAATAGGACGAACTACTTTTCTTTTGTTTCATCTTGTTTACTTTATCTTACAAACAAGAAACGTGCCAAAACAAAATAAACTAAATATCAGAAACTTACGAAAACAAAAAGTGTCCGCATCTGGACACTTCGCCCATTTCCGGACACAAAAACGGAAAAAGAGAAACTTTTGAAAATTTAAATATTGGCAGACATATACCGAGGAATTGGACGGAATCAGGTCGGGAGGCCGCAACCGTTTCCTGTTCGCATATCCCTGTTTCCCGTTGATTGTCGCAGGCGATTTCCGCGATGCATGTTGTAGGGACGTACCGCAGGTGCGTCCGTTGTGCGGATACCTACAGCTTCCATACAAACGTACAAGTGCGAGAATACTCACAGACTTCTTCTCTACATGTCTTTCGGGGGCAACTGTGAGAGTGGAAATATCCGTTTTTTATATCCGGGCGCTGGGAAAACACTCGTGCTATTGTTAATATCTGCACGTTGGGAAACATCGGACGCACCTGCGGTACGTCCCTACATCGCAATCATTTGCCGCACGATGCCGTTATCATTTTCCTAAATTTCCCCTTCTGCCCCCTGCCTCCGGCTATCGGCCGGAGCGGGGACAGAAGGGATGGTTCTGTGCCCGGTTGTCATTCATCTCCCGGACGTTTCTTCGGCTTGATGTTCAGGCGGTAGATGGCGTGCAGCATGAAGTAGCTGG
>ENA-OZFV01000156-OZFV01000156.1-human-gut-metagenome-genome-assembly--contig:-NODE-156-length-41515-cov-8.312180_pt1 | contig 41515 bp, 52 predicted proteins | sample MGYA00245110_ERZ653645 | MGnify/ENA primary metagenome ERZ653645 (study PRJEB26926, sample SAMN06165144) | human gut metagenome | biome: ENVO:00009003; feature: ENVO:2100002; material: ENVO:00002003... | reverse complement strand
ACGAGATGTAGCTCCGTCTCGTGGGCTCGGAGATGTGTATAAGAGACAGCCTGCAAAAGTGTGCGCACCAGCAGCGGACGGGTGCAGTTGCCCAAACGGCAGGGAGCCCCGCTGCGGGCAGGAGTAGCCGTGCGCCAACACGGTCAGGACGGAGTGCACACCTCGCGCATCCCCGGGCTGGCCACTTCACGGAAAGGAACGCTGCTCGCCATCTACGACGCCCGATATGAATCGGCCCGCGACCTGCAGGGACACATCGACATCTGCCTGAACCGCAGCACCGACGGCGGCCGCACCTGGAAGCCCATGCAAGTGGTGCTCGATATGGGGCAATGGGGCGGACTGCCCGAAAGATACAACGGAGTCAGCGATGCCAATATTCTCGTGGACGAAAAAACGGGCGACATCTATGTGGCCGGGCTCTGGATGCACGGAGTGCTCGACCCGCAAACGGGTAAATGGCAGGAAGGGCTCACGGAAAAGAGTAAACAATGGAACCACCAATGGCGAAAAAACGGGTCGCAGCCCGGTTTCGGCGTAAAGGAAACTTCCCAGTTTCTCATCACGAAGAGCACCGACGACGGACTGACCTGGGGACCGCCGGTCAACATCACCCGCCAATGCAAACGGCCGGAATGGTGGCTCTACGCTCCGGCACCCGGCCACGGCATCACACTGGCCGACGGCACTCTGGTCATTCCCACGCAGGGACGCGACCGCAACGGAACGCCGTTTTCCAACATCACCTGGAGCAAAGACAACGGCCGCACCTGGACGGCCAGCCAGCCGGCCTGCGACAACGTCACCGAATGCATGGCCGCCGAACTCTCCGACGGAACCATCATGCTGAACATGCGCGACAACCGTAACGGAAAGAAAAACCCGGAAAACGGCCGGCATGTCTGCATCACCGACAATCTGGGGGCCACCTGGACCGAACATTCCACCTCGCGCAAGGCTCTCATCGAACCGGTGTGCATGGGCAGCCTCCACCGTCACGACTACCATCGCAACGGGAAAAAGCACAGCTTGCTGTTCTTCGCCAATCCTGATTCACGAACGGCCCGCAACCGCATCACACTGAAGGTGAGCTATGACGACGGGAACACGTGGCCCGAAGAAAAGAAAATCCTGCTCGACGAATATGGCGGTTTCGGTTATTCCTGCATCACGTCGGTCGACGAGAACACCATCGGCATCCTCTACGAAGGCAGCCAGTGCCAGCTCGTTTTCCAGCAGATTCCGCTCAGCGACCTGCTCCCCTGACCTCTCTCACCGTCTCCGCACACCTTTTTCCTGCCCGCCATCTGCCGGCCCCGCCGCGCACGGTGGCGGGCAGGCCTTCTTTTTCTCCGAAAACCTGCATCCGCCGGCGCCATTCCGCCGGTCCGTTGTGCCTGTCGCAAAGGCCGCGCGTGCCCCCGGCCCCGCCACGGCCCCGGCTTTTTCCACGCGCCGCGCATTCAAAAAAAACACTCAGTACTTTAGAAAATTCTCTCAGTACTTTAGAAAAAACTGTCAGTACTTCTGTAAAAACTGTCCTTACTTTAGATTTTCACCGGACTTTTTCCCGAAAACCGGCGGCACATTCCGGTCCGCCGGCATCCCTCCTCCATGACGGAAGCCGACCGGGAAGAGCCTCAACTCCGCCCCGCACGCTCCACCTTTTCCCCAACAAAAAAAGCGGAGCGACACCCCGTGTTCCATCCAAGGGGTATCGCTCCGATTTTTTCCAATCCGGAAAAGGTCTGCGCTTATTCTGCGGCAGCGCCCAGCGGGGATGCCTGCGTGTAGGTGCGCGCAGCCAGTTCCTTGTCGAGCATATACAGTCCGAAGCGGTTGCCTTCCACCGCGCCACAGGCTGCAATCATATCGCGGGCCGATTCTTCTTCCTCCACCTGCTCGTCGATGAACCATACCAGCATGTTTGACGAAGCATAATCCTTGTCCTCGGCAGCAATCGACGCGAGCTCGTTAATCATGGCCGTCACCTTCTTCTCATGCTCCAGCGTGTCCTGGAACATCTCCAGCGGCGATGCCCACTCCGTGCGCACCTCGGCAATCGGAAGCAGTTTTACTTCCGCATCGCGGGCAATCACATAGTTCATCAGGATACGGGCATGGTCCTGCTCCTCGCGGAACTGGACATAAAACCAGTTGGCAACGCCCTTCAGGCCCTTTGCCTCTGCATTCAGCGACATGGACAAATAAAGATAGGCCGACCACATCTCTGCATTGATTTGCGCATTGAGCGCCTCGTGTAACTTTTTACTCAACATAGTCTGAAATATTTTTTGATAAGATGAAAACTTCCTGCCTTACAGGTGAATTCACCCGATTAATAAGATTCATGAACATCGGCCGGCAAATACTCCGGCAGAGTGCTGGAACTGACGGCACGTCAACCGGGCATCCTGCATTTTTCCGAATGCCAGGCATGACCTCACGACGCTCCGCCATTCATAGCCGCATTGCAAAAGTAGAAAGAATTTTTCAGACACATCAGCATTCTGCAAGAATTATGAGAGAGAACGGACGACAGGATGGTAACGTTCTTCCTCAACTGCGCTCCGCAGGGCACCAGTCTCCTCCGCTACAGCCCGAAATTCCGCCTGCTTCTGCTGCAAAAGGGGGCAGGATATTGTGATTTACGTTACGAAAATATTAACTTTGCCAACTGAATATGAAAAAGCACCATTGATAACCTTTTCGTAAACTTCTGCACACGGAGATTCTCCTTTTGCACACATTGGTAACCCATCCATACAATTCGTTCAATTCAACAACTATGCACAAATTACGTTTACCGATTCTGCGCACATTGCTCATCGCCATCCTGGGTGTAGTCATTCCGGGAAACCTTGCAGCGCAGCAACTCATCCCCGCTCCCAAACAACTCGTCAGGCACAGCCAGAAGTATGTGCAAGTCCGCACCATTGACGCACGCCTCCATTCACGGGCCGATTTACCCGACGAAGGATATACGCTCAGCATCCGCGGAACGAAGGCGCGCCTGCGGGCACGCACTGCGCAGGGACTGGTATGGGCACGTGCCACCCTGCAGCAACTCCGCCGGCCCGACGGCACCTATCCTGAAGTCAGCATTCGGGATTATCCGGCCTTTCCACTCCGCGGCTTCATGTACGACTGCGGACGGACTTTCCGCCCCACCGAACAGCTCAAGCGCGACATCGATCTCCTGTCCAGTTACAAAATCAACGTATACCACCTCCACCTCACCGACCATCCGGCCTGGCGCATCGAATGCAGGGCGTATCCACAGCTGAACCTCCCGGAAAACCATGAAACCGGCCGGGATGAAGGAAAATTCTACACCTACCGGGAACTGCACGAACTCATTGCCTACGCCCGTGAGCGCGGCATCACCATCATTCCCGAAATCGACATGCCCGGCCACAGCCAATATTTCCAAAAGACCTTCGGCTGCACCATGGATTCCGAAAAAGGACAAAAGATTCTGGAAGCCTGCCTGAACGAATTCTTCCAGGAAATCACAGCTGACGAATGTCCCTATTTTCACATCGGTTCGGATGAAGTACACGTCAAGAAGCCCGAAGAATTCATGGCATTCTGCGAAGCCATCGTCCGCAAGCACGGCCGGACTCCGGTATGCTGGAATCCGGGACTGAAACCGTCGGATAACTGCATCACGCAAATCTGGAACGCAGCCATTGGCCAGCAACGCGCGCGGCAGGACGCTGGAAACCCTTATATTGACTCTTATCAGGGCTACCTCAACAACGGGCATCCGCTACTCAATGCCGCCGACTATTTCCTCCACACGGCATGCGGCCAACCTCAGGCCACAGCGCATGCGCGCGGCGGCATCCTCTGCCTGTGGACCGACATTCCGCTCCAACCCTCCGACTTCTTCGCCCTCAACGGCATGCCCGGATGCCTTCTGCCCTTTGCCGAACGGTTGTGGTGCGGCGGAGAAGGCATCGACCCCGCAGACGAGCATCTGCTTCCCGCCCCCTCCAGCGCCATGCATAAGCAGCTGGCCGAATTTGAACAGCGAATGGCTTACCACCGCGACCACCTGCTCTACGATTATGACATCCGATGGGTTGCCAACTCTCACATTCCCTGGACCGTCAGTCTGCCTGCCGCCCGAGGCACCCGCCGCGAAGAGCTCCGCACGGTAAAAGCCTGGGGAGCCGTCATACACATGAATTCCCTCTGCCGCAAACACGAAGTTCCCATGCTGCCCACCATGGAAGGCTGGATGTCTACGGAAATACACGTTCCCCACGACACCGTCATCACCGCATGGATCAGTTTCGACACACCCGTACGCGTAAACCGCCGCTCCCCCGGCATCGGTTATCAGGGGCATTGGGAATCGGACGGCCGCGTTTTCGTCAATCAAAAGGAAATATTCCCACCCCGCTGGAAAGAACCCGGGAAATACCGTTACGACTACGACACCTGGTATCGCCCCGAAGCGAAAATTCCTTATACTCATGAGCAGTTCTGCTGGATGCGTCCCCCCGTACGCCTTCCGCTGAAAGCCGGATGGAACCGCATAGAGCTTTACTGCCCACGCACCATACCGGGCGGAGAATGGTTTGTAACCTTCCTTCCGGTTCACCCCGACGCCAACGGGCATGTATCGGAAGCCCGACAGCTGCAATACCGGTAAAAACAACATGGGCACCATCCTGCATCCCGGCCTGCGTGCCGCAAACGCAGGCACGAAAACGCCCAACACCAACGTTTTAACCCGAAAATATCCTAGACACAGGACCGTCAAAAGGAAGAAAAACTTTTCTATAAGGAAGAGTTGAACAAAGGGCCATGGTAGATTGCAGCAACGGCTTTTACCTGCATTGATGATAAATCAAGAAAACGGGAATGGGTAAAAGAAGAAAGGATTTTCCGGGAAAACAGAGAAAACCAGTGGGATTAATAAGTTCAGGCGGATGTGCTTTTGCAGCACACCCGCCTGAACTTATCAGTCCTCTTCCGCATTGAGGACCAGCACGATTCGTTTTTGACCTATCGCCTTTTCTTGCGCGTCAAATCCAGCCTTACAGATTAATTCTCACCGTACCCTTGACGACATCTCCGGCCTTGACTGGTTTCCTATAAGGAGCATAATGTCCCGACAAGAACATTTCGTCGCCCGCCGTAACAAAGTCGGCCACCAGGAAACGAGTGTGCCGGCCGGACTTCCAGCAACGCCAATGCTGCTGCCCGTTGGAGCGGACCGTAATCCGTGCCTGCTTGCAAGAATCCTGCAAACCGGCATACCATATGTTTCTGCGGGTAGCACGGAAATCGTTGCTGCCCAATTCATTGAAATCCTTGCTCCACGACCACAAAGGCTTCACACGCGGATGCTGCACCTCGGGCACCTCCTTGTAGAAACTCCAGGCTGTGCCCACCGGCCGGCTGATGTGGTCGGCCGGATAAACACTCCACAGTCCGTCCCTCCTCCAGAACAACCGGTCATATCCTTCTGCCGTCTCGAAGACCAGTCCCCACTGCCGGGGATTCACATCGGCCAGGGCCTTGAATTCATAGCTGACATTCAACTCCCCGCAAGCGTTGATGCACACGGTATATTCGCCAGCAAAATTGTCGTAGGCTCCCTCCACTCGGATGTAAACATCATCCCCTTTCTTTTCGGCAGAAACACTGGTGCTTTTCCAGTTCTTGCAACAGTCATTAAAGATGGGCGTATGAGCATTATGATTCGGGTAGCATCCGCCTCCAGTCAACGGAAGCACCATCAGCCAGGGGCCACCAGTCATGACTTGTTCCCCGCCTTTCTCCACTTTTTCCAACTGCCCTGTGCTCCGGCTGATTGCGCAACGGAAATTCTCTCCGGTAATCAGATAGTGCGTACGGGTTTTCTTCAGCCGCGTCCGCTCCTTTACGGGTTCGGGCAACTGGTTCTGCACCTGTTCCCCCACCGGAATCAAATATTCGTCGGCCGTAAAACCTCTGGGATCTTCAAATTTCAGGGCCAACAGATTGGCTGCCTCCGGCCGGCGGACATGAATCTGCAGTTCTCCCGTCTTTCCCGGTTCCACGTTCAAGGCGCATATGCCGGACTCTTCACCAAACTGCCAGGAAATCCGCAAGTCCTCCAGATTGGTAAACAAATACCGGTTTTCCACCTTCAGCGTCAGATTTTCTGCCGGCTGCAACGAATCCGTCAACAGCTTTACCGGACTATATATTTTCTTCATGTCCCAATATTCCGGCTTTGGCCGGCGCCATCCGTCAATAGGTCCCCACGCCCCATAGCCCAGGGCATTACCGTCGGGCAACTGGAAAATATCGTCGATGCCCGACCATATGGAGCCGCCCAAAACGCCCGGCGTCTTCAGCATATTCTCCCACATGGGTGCCAAGGCCAAGGCCCAGTCGCTGCGTATGCCAGGGTCGGTGACGAGTTCGCTGCGGTTATACACATTCAGATGGCAATATTCTCCGTAGGTCATCGGGCGCTCGCTTTTGGCAGCGGTTTTATACCCTCCGGGACCCGGATAATGGATATTGGCTATCGGCGCCGTACTGCCCTGATTGTTGAAGCCGCCGTAGGCCTGGTCATGAAAGGCAAACGGACGCGTTACATCGGCCTTCTTCATGTATTCCGCCACCTGGGCAAAGTGTTCGTTCCAATAAGACTCGTTGGCCATTGACCAGAAGATGACGGAGGGATGATTGCGGTAGAAATGCACGGTCTCCATGTCGGCCTGCAGAATGTAGTCATAATATTTTTTGTCCTTGTAGTTCAGTTTCCGCCAATTCTCATTGGCATGATGCCCTACCCAGCACACCGGTGCCTCCACTTCTACGAAAAGACCCAACTCGTCGCAATATTCCAGGAATTCCTCAGCCGGAGGATAGTGGGACGTGCGGATAAAATTACAGTTGGCCGCCCTGTACAGCATCGCATCGGCTTTCCATTCCGCATCCGTCAACGAACGTCCGTAGAGCGGATGCGCTTCATGGCGGCACACTCCCCGCAATTTCACCGGCACACCGTTGACCAGCAACCGATTGCCCGCAACCTCTATTTCCCGGAAACCGATTCTCTTCTCCATTTGTGCCAAAGACACGTCTTCCTGGCACAAGTCAGCATGCAGGGTATAAAGATAGGGATGTTCGTTATTCCACAGTTCCGGGGCGGCCACCTCCATCTCCAGCCATCCGCTCCAGCTTTCTCCTGCCGCCAAATCGGGCAACCGCAACGTTCCGGCAGCCGGATGCCCGTCCAGCGTTACGTTCAGCGCCAGCTGTTTTGCCTCGCGCGGCGAACGGTTGGTGACAGAGGCGTAAATCCGCAGCATCGCGTCACGGTAGTCCTCATCCAGGTCGGTTACGATGCGTAAATCGGTAACGTGTACTTCGGGGACGGCAAAAAGAGTCACTTTCCGGGTAATCCCTCCCAGCTGATGGGCTGCATACTGGGTCAGGCTCCCCAACATGTCGGCTTCCGACTCACTCCTGACTTTCAGTGCCAACGTGTTTTTCCCCTCCCGCAGTGCAGACGTTATGTCCACCTCATAAGGCGTCATTCCTCCCATGTGATAGCCCACTTCGCGGCCGTTGACCGACACATGATATTCGCTGTGCACTCCGTCGAAGCGCAAAATCACATTTTTCCCACTCCAATCCTCTGGAATCTCAAAATCCCTTTCATATCGGGCAAAAGCAGCCGAATCCACCTTAAATCCCTGCATACTCCATTGGCCGGGCACCTGAATAGCCGACCAGCCGCTTCCGCTTTCCTGCGGCGAGAACCGCCATACACCGTTCAGGGACAAGCGGTTGTTATAAACATTATTGACGGAAACTGGTATCGGAATATATTGCGGCAATACCTTCTCCACATCCACGTTCGTGTTCACCTTATAGGTTCGCACCGACTTCAGCGCCTCGCGCTCTTCCGCGGAAACGGCCGGCAACGGTCGTGCCTGGGTGGACAGCATCCGGATTTCGGACACCAGCGCATTCGCGCCTTTGGACACGGTCATGACCAGCACAAACTGCCCATAGGCAAAGGAATGACGGGGCAAATCAATTTCTTTCTTCAGCACTTTTCCTTTCGGCAAAACCAGGTCCTCACAGAGAGAATTACCGTCAGCTATCAGCCGGACCACCCGTTCGGCATCCGCCAGAAAGGTAATTTCCATGCGATACTTCGCCTGGATATCCATCTTGTCAAAAGCATAAACCACCTTATTGCCAAACGTACAGGTGCGCTCGGCCAGGCTTCCGCCCAACTGGGAAGGCATCGTGTAATTCTCTCCCAAAACCAGATGCGGCTGTTTTCCGGGCGTGCCGCAATCGTCATAAGCCACTTCGGAATACTGCTGTGCCCACGCCGACAGCGCCGACAGCCAGAACACAACGGTCCATGCAAATCTCTCCACTGACATACATTTTCTGTTTTCCATGATTTAAATTCTATCCGTTTTTCATATTAACTGCCGCAACCGGCTGCACACAAGGCCTTTGGCATCAGGCACGGTGTCCTGCACTTCGGGCCAAAAGCTTCAGGCAACCGTCACCGGCATTCTTTTTTTTCATAGTTCCGTTCTACCCCGGTTCTCGCTAACAAGGTACTCTCCGGCAACTTGTTTCATATTTACAAAGGTAATCATTGGCCGACTGTTTTTTTTCAAATATATTTGCATATCCTTGTTGGATATTTGCCCATCGTCAAATGAATACACTTTTTCCCAAGAAAACCACCTTTGAACGGGTGGAAAGACAACACGGTTCTTCCTTTTCGGTCATAGCCTACAGTCATCCTTACTTCACGGCTCCTCTGCACATTCATCCGGAATATGAACTGATATTAATAGAGGAAGGACGCGGCCGCAGTTTTGTGGGCGACGCCGTACACCAGATGGAAGCGGGCGACTTCATGCTGATTGGCTCCAATCTGCCGCACTTGTGGCTGAGCGACGACGAATACTATGAAGACGGTACGCACTTGCGTTCCCGCTCCGTTTATACACAGTTCGACATCAACATTTTCCCGGGAAATCTGTTCAACATTCCCGAACTGTCCGCCGTCTACTCCCTGCTCAAGGCGTCAGAACGGGGTCTGCTATTCAAAGGGGAGCAACTCGAACTATGCAAGGATGAATTCAGAGCCCTGGTGCATCACGAAGGCTTTGACAAGTGGCACAGATTCTGCTGCCTGCTCCACCGGCTGGCCACGCTGTGCCAGCATGAACAGCTGACCAGTGCCGCCTTCCTCCCCGACAAGGACTGGGACAAGGACACCATCCTCACCAAAGTGCACCTCTTCATCAACCAGCACTATCAGGAGGAAATCAGTCTGGAAAGCATTGCCGCCTTTGCGGGAATGAACCCCAGTGCCCTGTGCCGTTACTACAAGAAACACACGGGGAAAAAAATCTTCGAATATCTGTCGGAACTGCGTATTTCCTATGCCATCAAACTGCTGGTCAACCGGAACATCAACATCAGTCAGGTGGCATACAACTGCGGCTACAACAGTCTGTCACACTTCAACCATCAGTTCAAGTACATAACAGGACGGTCCCCTTCCGACTATGTGAAAAACGTTCTCCACGCCGAATGAACGTTGCCCACTACGCCTGCCGGGCAACTGTCACCGGGGGAAATGCCGCAACCGCAGAAAAAGGACAGCCGGGAACATGCATTCAGCATGCACGTTCCCGGCTGTCAAATCATCAGAGGCTGGTGCCATCACGCAGGGCGCAGACGCTCCCCTTCATATCTTTATGGCATGGCACACCTGCCGTTTTTTTTTTATCGTTATCCGGCTGCCGGCCTCATCGGCCACAAGGTTCGTCACGTGTCCCTGCCGGCTCGCCCGGAAATCCGTTGGCGCGAACAAAAGGCCTTTGACGGAGTTGAAAGGGATTCCGCCTCGGGAATCCCTTCCGCGGTCCGGATTTTACCAAATGTTCAGACGCTTCTCCTTGGGTATGTACAGAGAATCCTTCTCCGTGATATTGAAGGCCTCATACCACGCGTCGATGTGCGGCAAAGCACCGTTCACGCGCCATTCGCCCAGTGAATGCGGGTCGCTCTTGGTGCGGTTGCGGATTTCCTCCTCGCGGATGTTGGCAGCCCACACATTGGCATAAGCCAGGAAGAAGCGCTGTTCGGGCGTAAAGCCGTCCACCGTCTCCAGCGGCGCCTCCTTTGTGGCATTCTTGAAGGCGTGGAAAGCGATGTTCAGTCCGCCGTGGTCGGCTATGTTCTCGCCCAGTGTCAGCTGGCCGTTGGCCTTCAGTCCGGGCAACACTTCAACATTGTTGAAGAAGTCGACCATCACCTGTGCGCGTGCCTTGAACTTCTCGGCATCCTCGGTTCCCCACCAGTCGGCAAAGTTACCCTTCTTGTCAAACTGGCGGCCCTGGTCGTCGAAGCCGTGCGTCATTTCATGACCGATAACCACACCGATGGCACCGTAATTGAAAGCATCGTCGGCCTTCATGTCGAAGAAAGGCGGCTGCAGGATGCCGGCCGGGAAGCAGATTTCGTTGGTGGTCGGATTGTAATAGGCATTGACGGTTTGCGGCGTCATGTGCCACTTGTCACGGTCGACGGGCTTGTTGTAGTTCTCCTCAATCATCTGATTCCAGGCAAAAGTGCTGGCTTTCTCCATATTGTCCCAATAGCTGGCCTTGGGGTCAATCGTCAGTGCGGAATAGTCGGTCCACTTGTCAGGATAGCCCACCTTGACGTAGAAGGCATCCAGTTTTTCGACAGCCTTCTGCTTGGTGGAATCGCTCATCCAGTCCTGCGCCAGGATGCGCTCCTTGAGAGCCCCCTGCAGGTTCTTGACCAGCGTCACCATGCGCTCCTTGGCCTCAGCCGGGAAATACTGCTTGACATACATCTGCCCCACGGCCTCGCCCAGACAGGCGCTGACTGTGCTCACAGCCCGCTTCCAACGGGGGGATTCCTGCTGACGGCCAGACATCACACGGCCGAAGAAATTGAAATTCTCGCCCCGTATTTCATCGGTCAGGAAGCTGGCAGCCTCGGTCATCAGCCGCCAGCTGAGATAAGCCTTCTGCTTGTCCAGCTCCACCTCATTGATGATTTTGACAGCCTCCTTCACCGCTGCAGGATGGTCAAGGCTCAGTTCCTTCAGCCCGGTCATGCCCAGCGCGTCAAAGTGTGCGCGCCAGTCCACTCCCGGCACTTCCTTCACCAGTTCGTCGAAGGTCATCTTGTGGTAACTGTTCATCGGGTCGCGCAGCTCCACCGCACTCAGCGAAGCCTGTGCCAGACGGGTTTCAATCTCCATGACAGCCTCCATGCTGCGACGGGCCTCGGCCTCGTCGGCTCCGAAGAGCTGGAACATGTTGACGATGTGCTGCTTGTACTGCTCACGGATATTCTTCGTATTCTCATCCTCGTCCAGGTAATATTCCTTTTCGCCCAGCGTAATGCCGCCCTGACACACGCCGGTCAGGTTCGACTCGCTGTCCTTCATGTCCGTGCTGACATAGGTGCCGAAATAGCCAGGAACGCCTTTCAGCATCATGGCGTCGACCAGCGGGAGCACCTCCTGCTTGTCCTTCAGCGCGCGGATAGCCTCCAGCTCGGCCCGCACCGGTTCGATGCCGTCCTGGTTCTGCCGGACGGAATCCATGACGATGTTATACAAATCCCCGATTTTCTGTTCAATCGTTCCGGGAGTATTCTGCTGGGCAGCCAGTCCCACAATCAGGTCGTTCAGCTGCTTGCGGTTGTTTTCGGCGAGCTGGTCGAAAGTGCCGAAACGGGCATATTCGTCCGTGAGCGGATTCGCCTTCATCCATCCGCCGCATGCATACTGATAGAAATCAGTGCCGGGAGCGGCGGTCGTGTCCAGATTGTCCAGATTCAGTCCCGAAGTCATCGCAGGCTTCTCGCTGCAGCCGGTCACGCTCAGCATGGCCAGTGCGGCAAACGGTAAACAATTCTTTATTTTCTTCATATATATAAATATTAGAAATCTCCGCATCATGCGATACGCGGGTACAAAGATAAGCGTTTCGCACAGAAAAAGCAACCGCTTCCTGCCTGCGGTTTTCAATGCCGCAGCAAATAGGGCCGGCAACCGTCGGCGTCGAAATCGATTTTCAACTGGTCAAAACAAATATCTGCGTCAATCGCATAGAGCCGGAGGGTGTGGCGCCCGGCCGTCGTAAAGCGGTAGGGCACCTCCGTCAGGACCTGATTGCGCAAAACATTTTCCGTCCAGCGGTCCGAAAAGAATCCGGCCTGCAGGGAAACCACCTCCGGCCGGCCGCCGTCCACCGAAACAGCCATCCGCACCTCCCCGCCGCTCCGGGCCGGATGCACGGGAATGGTGCCTACCAGCAGGCGGGCCTCGCCGGGAACAGCAACATGCACTTCATATTCCAGGAAAGGCGACGTTTTCTTCACCTTTCCCGCAGGCTCAACCGCCACTGCGCGCCCGCTATGGCCCAGTCCTTCAAAAACGGTGACACGCCCGCGTGACGCGGTAAAGTCGGCTGCGGCAACAGATTGCGAGCGGTTCCGCGCCACGGTGTCCCCGTTGACCGAAAGACAGACCTGCCGGCCGCCCACGCAAAGCTGCAAATCGCCGGAGGGAACGGTATTTCCACCGGTTGCCGGTGCCGCACTGATGCTCAAATCGATGCGATGCAGGAAGCCGTTGGGCACTTCGCGCACGCTCACTCCCGCGGGACAATGCTCCACCTCCCATGCCATCCGGCGGCCGGAAGCGCCAAAGAAGGAAACCAGCACACTGTCCGCCCCTGCGGGCACACGCAAGGCAAGCGGTCCGGCGGCATTACGCAGCACCGGCACTCCGGGCAACTGCACTTTCAGCGAATCGGAACTGCGCACGGCCATTTCGCCGAATACAGGTGCCTGAAACACCGGCAGACCGCGCGGACAGAAGTCCATCATGCCGTTCCACTTTCCGTGCAACAGTTCCCGGTTGTAGCGGTGCGTCAGGCCGGCTATGCGATTATAGGCGGCCTGCGAACGTTCCGCATATTCCAGCGCCACCGGCAACCCGTAGCGGGCATACGTGCGGGCCTGCTGTGCATAAAGCAACTTTTCGTTCATCGCCGCGGCGGCTGCCACCGGATATTCCACCAGTTCGAAAAAAGCCTCGGCCCGTCCGGCCGGTATCCGCGCCCGGAGGCGGTCCACCCGCCCGGCCAACGCGGCATATTCGGCAATGCGCGCACGCGGCTCGTCGGTCTGGCCGAAACTGTTGAATTCCGTATCTGCCACCGGCGTCAGACCGCGAACGGCACCGGGCCGTGCGCTCTCCACGTAGCTCCAGCCCATGTGCTCCGGCTTGCGCTCTGCCGCCAGCCGGTAATATTCGCGCATAATCCGGTCTATCTCCCCGCCGGCAGTCTCACCGAAAATCGACGAATACCACTCCCGCTGGTGTGCATAAAGCGTTTCGGGCTTCACGCAATCAATGTCCCAGGCCAACGTGAGGAAAAAGTCGGTGAGATATTCCCCCGGCTTGATGTCCCCCACATTCAGCACCCAGAGGCGGCGCGCGTGACAGTCCCATGCCCGCTTCATTTCCTTGTACACCAGCGCGGGCTGCGTGGAGGCCAGCCAGAGATAGTCGTGAGGTTTGCCCCAATAGGAAACATGGTAATACACACCGGCCCCGCCGCTCCGCCGCTGTTCGTCGGGCGAGCCCAGACGGGTGATGTAACCGTGATTGTCGTCACACCACACGAGCGACACGTCGTCGGGCAGGCGCAAGCCGTTGTCATAGGCCCGGAGCACTTCCTTATAGGGAACAAATATCTGCGGAATGCGGTCGGCGCTGCGGCCAAAGGCCCCGGCAAGCATCGCCCGCTGGTCGGCAATGACGCGTTCGAGCATCGCCGTTTCCTCGTCCACCCCCTTCACGCCTTCCATGCGTCCGTCGTGCACCCCGCGCAGTCCGACGGTAAAGATACACTCCGTCTCCTTCACCTGGTCGAGCCGCTGGCTCCAGTATTGGCGGATGCCCCCGGCATTGGTCTTGTAGTTGTAGGCGCCCATGGTTCTGCGGTCCCATTCGCCCGCGCTGTTACGCATCATCGGTTCGCAATGGGACGTGCCCAGCACGATGCCATACTTGTCGGCCATGACCCGGTTGCCCTCCACCTGGAAGAACGGCACCGTGCACTCGTGCATCGCAGGCCAAATGGTATTGGCACGCAGGCGCAGCAACAATTCAAATATCTTCTCATACGTGCGCGGCCCGATGCGTCCCGGCTGTGCAGAAGGTTCGAAGTGGGCAGAACTCCAGGGATTCAGTCCCCAGTCTTCATCATTGAGGAAAATACCGCGGAACTGGACGTCGGGACTCTCCTCAATCACCAGTCCGTCGGTCAGCCTCACCTCGTTGCGCCGCTCCGGACGGACATCGGCCCACCAGGCCCAGGGAGACACGCCGATAAGCCGCGACAGTTCCAACACCCCATAGGCTGTGCCGCGCGCATCGCTGCCAGCCACCACCCAATAGCGCCGACCGTCCACCTCGGCCTCCTCCAGATGGTAAGCCTCCCACTTGCCGCGAAGATGGTCCAGGCGCAAGCCGCTCCCGTTCACAAAGCGGTCGAACGCGGCATCCTGCCCCAGCGTCCCGACCATGATGCACATGGGGCGGGCCGCCTGCAGCAGTTCGGGCGCATTCCCACTGACCTGCCGGGCATCGGCGGCATAGAGCGACAAGGCCGTCCGCACCACCTCATTCCCGCCGGAATAATACAGCGGCGCGGGGCGTCCCCCGCTGATGAGGTCGAACGAGGCATAGGCAGCCAATGCGGGGAAAGACAGGCACAACGTGCAGGCCCAGCCCCGCCATCCTTTCAGTTTATGTTCTTTCATTTTGCTTTTGTTTGTCAGTCAGTTCTTCATCTTCGCCGCAAGCGCACCTTCCCGGTCTGCCGGTTTATCGGCGGGCATTCCGCCGTGAGGACAGGCCCTTGCGGAGCACGGACTTGCCCGAGAGGTCGAGCACCTCCAGCTGCAGACTGTCGGCCGAGGCCTTTACCGTCAGCACACTGGCATTGGAGTTGATGAGCACGGGGCAATGAACCGCCCCGTCGGCCTCATTGTAGCGGGTCGTGTGCAGATGCCCGCAAAGCATCACGTCGGTGCCCATGCGGTTGAGTGCCGGCACGAACTTTTCCAGCACCTCGCGCTGCCCGTGCCACATCTCGCCCTCCGACGGCGGCATGTGGAAAACCGCGACCACGAAACTCGCCTCCTTCAGCCATTCGCTGCCGGCCAGTTCCTCCAGCCATTTCTGCTGCTCCGTGCGATAATTGTCATAATCGGTAATACCGCAATATTCAATGTCCGTGTCGGGCTTGTCCTCACCCGTGTCCAGCACCACAAAAGCCACGGGACCGTGACGGAACGCATAATAGAGCCGGGGAATCTGCGGCGAGAAATACTGCTGGAAGGCGGTGGCGAACTCACCGCGCGTCTCGTGGTTGCCGCGGGCGTAATACATACCCTGCTCGGCGGCAAACATACTGACGGCCTTCGACATAAATCCGTCAAACACCGTCTGCTTGTCGCGGAAGGCCGTCACCATGTCGCCGTTGAAGAAAATCAAATCCTGCTTCTTATAGTCGCCCAGTTCCAGCAGGCGGCCGGCGATGCTGTCGCGTCCGTGAATATCGTTAATCATCAAGAACGAGAACTCTTGCTTGGAAGGGTCGAGCGTGGTAAACTTCAGCGGACTGCGCTGCCACACATCCGTTGCGGCAATGTCGCCATAACGCACACGGGTACCTTTGTGCGAAAGCACCTCCTGCACATACACACGGTAGCGGTAGGCCGTGCCCGGCTGCAGTCCGGTTATCCGGACCGAATGTAACGTCGATACCCGTTTCACGCCATTCTCGGTATCATACCGCCGCGGACGCTCCGAGGCGTAGAAGTGCGTACCGTCGTCGGGAGCCAGCTCCACCCAGCCCACCGAAGGCTGGTTCGACTCCCACACCACCGTGACCTCGCGGTCGTAAAGATTCTGAAGATAAGGTCCGTAAAGTATGCGCACCTGCGCACACACGGCGGCGGTCCATCCCACCATGGCCAAAAAGATGACCCAACGAAGTGTTTTCATAAGCATTACCGTATGAATGTCAACAATTTTACAAAACAGCCTGTGAACAGCCTACCTGCCAGCAAGCGGCAAACGCGCGGATGGCAAGAAAGAAAGCCGCAGGTCCCCGTCCTCGCGGCCCATGCAGCCGCACCTGTCAGCGCAGGAAAGAGGGAAAGCGCCGGCGCGCATCCTGCCCGCACGTCCGAGGTCCGTTTGGGAAAAACAGCGGAAGGCAAGTGGCTTCAGCCCCTTCAGTTTTCTACAAAAATACGGAAAATATCCGGAAAACACGGGGCGGAAGAAACGGAATGTGGGACGGCTGCAATGCGCACAATAACGGCCCATGCATTCCGACGCCGGTACATCACCTGCAATGCGTCGGCACGGAAAAACGAAAGTACTGACAGTTTTTTCTAAAGTAAGGATAGAAATTTCTAAAGTAAGGATTGTTTTTCCTAAAGTACTGACTGTTTTGAGGAGGCAGAAGAGTCCGCGCTGCACCCGTCGGACTCACATGAATCTACAAGACTACATCGTACGGAAATATACGGTGTAAGCTGTCATAAAGAACGGGTAGGAGAAAAACGAATGCTTTCCTCCTACCCGATTATTTATGCATTGACAATCATTGATATTTTAGCCGTAGCGTCACCCTTGCTCGCGAGAGGACTCCTGACGCATGGTATTTTTCCTAAATTACAAATCGCGGACGACATCGCTTAATTTGCATTCATAGATAACTTCCGGGCTTGACTTGGAATAAAACACGATTCGGTCTATGCCGGGCATTACTTGAAACTCCGAAACTTCTCTGCCCAAAGCGATATTTTCCACTTTGACACCCGACTGCAAGTCATAGACCTGGAGATGCGTGTTGGCATCCTCCATGCGTCCCTCCTCTATGTTCTGCCGCAACACGAACAAATGACCTTCATAAACAAACACATCGGAATAGTACTTAATCATTTCGTCATCCCTATCGGCGTTATACAAATCCGTCTGGATTTCATCGTTTCCAAAAATTCGAGTCAATGCAACTGTACCTTTGGGATTGACTGAATAGATTTCAAGTCGGTCAATGTATCTATAAGCTACCGCAGCGTGACTGCCGCCAACGGCCACTTTAAATTCATACAGCCCGGAAGGAAATTCTTCTTTTTGTGTGAAGTTAAGGGTAATGATGCCCAGGGGAAAATCTGAAACTACTGCACCTTGGGATACATTGATGATATCTGCACCGACCTTTCTGGGCAAAAAATAGGTGCCTATGACAATGGAGTCATTTACTCTGGCCATCCTTGTGTACGGCTTGGGTATTCCGCGTCTCTCGTCCCATACCGGCAGCTTCACTGAGTTCAGCATAACCGGCTCTTGAGATGCGGAATATTTATCCATACGGTTTAGGGTGTTGCTGTATAGTGAAATCGTCCCTTGTGCGATGCCCTCAACAATGCCGGGGGAAATGTACTCGTTCTCTCCGTGGCCAATCGTACCGCCGCTCCATAAAACCTGGTTAGTTTTAGGACTGTACCTTTTCAGAAAGAGCGAGTCTTTGCTATTGACTATCCACAAATCCACGCCATCGGTAGTCCATCTTTCGGGACAAAAGATAAATGGGGGGTTAATCGAGTCCAACCTTATGGACCGCTCTTCTGTGAGGCGCTGTTCCTTGGTCTTGTCCTGCTTGCCATCCGAACACGCGGCAAGCAGCAATGTTAACGACAACAAGACCATCATCTTTAACAATAGAGTCAGTCCTGAGTATTCAATGGTAGAGTTTGTTCTCGCTGTTTTCTTCATGTCAGTAATTGTTTTCTTCATGTCAGTAATTAAGAGATAGCTCTCCTTTTGATTTTCCGCTGTGTCACAGTTCGGATGATACTGTCATCTACCAGCTGCGGAATAGCAAGGGAACAGAGTGTCCCCGGACGAGTAGAGGCATTAAGGGGCTCAATTCGGTGTCTGCCCTGACTGCGCCACGGAAACCAGCCCCGTTGCTCACTCTCAAGCCAGAGACTGCTCCTATCTGATGTTCAGAAGTTTGTGCGTCTGCAACGAAAGGCGCCATTGCGGGTGCGAAAGAATATACTCCACGCATTGTTTCCGGATTTTCTCATTTTCCTCCGAATGCCCCACATCGCAGGGCTGCAACAGGTGGACACGGGCGGGAAGCGACAAGAACTTCTCGGGATTGTTTTTCCCATCGAACACCACTTTGACTTCATCGATACGCTCCTGGCGCACGACGGCATTCCGGCAGTAATCGCTCTTGGGCGAACAGGTCACCCAGTCTATGTCGGGGAAAGGCATATTGATGGTGCCGTTGGTCTCCACCTGTATGAAATATCCCTGCTGCTTGAAAAAGCGCACCGTTTCCTCATCCAACTGCAAGGCCGGTTCACCTCCCGTAAACACGAGGTGACGCGCCCCGTAGCCGGCTATGGCCTGCAGGATGTCTTCGCGGCTGAGTTCCTCATAGGTTTGGTGTTCCGTATCACAGAACGGACAAGCGAGATTGCATCCCGAAAGGCGGATGAATATCGCCGCCGTCCCCGTGTGGGCTCCTTCGCCCTGCAATGAATAAAAGATTTCATTGACTCTCATAACTCATTACCTCCGTCTTCTTCATCGACACAATAGACGGCTACGTTTCCGCCACTTTCCTGCACCTTTGCCTTGTAACACTCAGGAATCTGGTCCGTAATCCATTTGGCGATGTTCTCGGCTGTCGGATTGAAGGGCAGCAACTCGTTAAAGTTGCCGTGATCAAGATACCCATGTATTTTTTCCTTGATATGTTTGAAGTCGCACACCATTCCGTCGGGATTCAGTTCCCTGGCCTTGCAATATACCGTCACAATCCAATTATGTCCGTGCAAGTGCTGGCACTCACTCGGATATGACAGCTGGAGTCTGTGCGCTCCCGCAATCTCCATCGTCTTCGAAACGTAATACATATAATACTTGTTTTTATATCCGTTAAATCCTCATATATGCGGCTCTTCCCTCCGGGAGGAAGGTCCCGGCAGGTGCCGGCCGTGGTTTCGCCGTCCTTACTTCCGGCGGCAAAAGCTTTTTATGGTATCAAAGCGGCCGGACCGTGTCCATGGATGCGGCATGCGCCCCGGCACTGCAAAAGGTCCTGCCCGTCCGCTCCCGTCTTCTTCTGCAACCGGACATAACTGCAAAAATCCGTTTATGCTCCTGGCTTTCACTCCTTCCGCGAAAACCGATCGCCCGCCATCAGCCGGCGAAAGAAGAAATGAATCCACCACCTGCGCTCCTGCACTTCGCCTCCACCGCAAAACCGCGTATGCTTCCCGCTAAAGAGAACCTGCAAAAGAAGGGTGAAAGCGGGATTCAAAAGAACCATTCAAAACTGATAATAAGATGATTGCAGAAGAAAGGCCACTCTCACGGCAGACGCAAAATTAATAGAAAAAATCTGCATTCCGGACGAGTTGTGCAATTATTTTCCCGTAAATACGAAAATGAACAACCGATGGCCACAGCATCTACGTGCAGGAAAACGCCACCATTCCCGTACGGAAGAATCTCCACCGCTCTTCGCTACCCCACCGCATCACGGGGAGGACCTGGAACGGGTTGCAGTACGTTTCCGCAGCCGTATCCAAAGAACATTCACGCATGAAGGAAGCAATCAGGATAGCAATTGAGCAATTAGTCCACAAGCAGACAAACCGAAAAACCTACAAAAAAAGCTGTGCCATCACTTGATGACACAGCCCTCTATTAGAATATTGGTTTTTGGCTTTAGAATTATTCGGCGTCAGAAGCAGTTTCTGTTGCTGTCTCAGCAGCAGGTGCTTCAGTTGCTTCAGCTGCAGCCTTCTTGGAACGGCGGGTGCGCGTTGCCTTCTTCTTGGTCTTAGCCATGTTTTCATCATAGTCAACCAACTCGATGAAACACATGGGAGCGGCATCGTTGGCACGGAAACCGGTCTTGATGATGCGAGTATAACCACCCGGACGGTCAGCCACCTTCACTGAAATCTCCTTGAAGAGCTCAGTTACGGCATACTTGTCCTGCAAGTAGCTGAACACAACACGACGGGAATTGGTCGTATCGTTCTTGCTCTTGGTGATAAGGGGCTCAACATACTTCTTGAGGGCCTTAGCCTTGGCGAGAGTCGTAGTGATTCTTTTGTGCTTGATCAAAGAGCATGCCATGTTGGACAACATTGCAGCTCTGTGAGAAGCAGTACGGCTCAAATGGTTGAATTTTTTATTATGTCTCATTTCGATTATTCTTTATCTAATTTATACTTAGAGATATCTGTTCCAAACGAAAGATTCAGACTCTCGAGCAAATCATCAAGCTCCGTGAGCGATTTCTTACCGAAGTTGCGGAATTTGAGCAAGTCGTTCTTGTTGAACTGTACCAAATCACCCAGTGTCTCGACATCGGCTGCCTTGAGGCAGTTGAGTGCACGCACTGAAAGATTCATGTCCACAAGTTTCGTCTTGAGAAGCTGACGCATGTGCAATACTTCCTCATCAAACTCTTCATTCTCCATGTTGGCCGAGTCGTCGATGGTAATCTTCTCGTCGGAGAAGAGCATGAAATGATAAATGAGGATTTTAGCAGCTTCCTTCAAAGCCTCCTTCGGGTGAATGGAACCATCCGTCGTAATCTCAAGCACGAGTTTGTCGTAGTCGGTCTTCTGCTCGACACGGAACGGCTCAACCGCATACTTGACATTACGGATAGGGGTGTAAATGGAGTCGATTGGAATTACATTCACATCGGTGCAGTATTCCTTGTTCTCCTCAGCGGGAACATAACCGCGGCCTTTGTTGATTGAAATTTCAATCTGCATCGTGGCTTTGGAATCTAAATGGCAAATCACTAATTCAGGATTTAACACTTCAAATCCAGTAAGGTACTTGCTAATATCACCAGCCTTGAACTCAGTCGTGTTGGCAACCGTGATACTAACCTTTTCAGTCTCGAATTCTTCTACTAACTGTCTGAAGCGTACCTGCTTCAGGTTGAGAATAATGTTGGTTACGTCCTCGCGCACGCCTGGAACTGAAGCGAACTCGTGCTCAACACCTTCAATTTTGAGGGTATTGATGGCAAAGCCTTCGAGTGAGGAGAGCAGGATACGACGTAATGCATTTCCGACTGTAGTGCCGAAACCCGGCTCCAAGGGACGGAATTCAAATTTTCCGTACTTGGAGTCGTTTTCCAACATTATTACTTTATCAGGTTTTTGAAATGCTAATATCGCCATGAATTTAATCAGTTTATGTTTTAGTTTTTAGAGTACAACTCGACGATCAGCTGTTCCTTGATATTCTCAGGAATATCTGCACGTTCGGGCTTGTGGAGCAACTTTCCGGACTTAGTGTTCTCGTCCCACTCAATCCAGGGATATTTGCTGTGATTGAACCCTGCAAGTGCATCAGCAATCACTTCGAGCGACTTGGACTTCTCGCGAACTGCTACGATCTGTCCGGGCTTCACACTGAAAGAAGCGATATTAACAACCTTACCATCTACGGTGATGTGCTTGTGGTTAACCAACTGACGTGCAGCAGCACGAGTGGGAGCAATACCAAGACGATAAACCACGTTGTCAAGACGGCACTCGAGGTTCTGCAAGAGAATCTCACCCGTAATGCCGGAAGCGGCAGCAGCTGCGTCGAACATGTTACGGAACTGCTTCTCAAGCACACCATAAGTATACTTAGCCTTCTGCTTCTCAGCCAGCATGACACCGTATTCCGAAGTCTTGCGACGACGGCTGTTGCCGTGCTGTCCGGGAGGGAAGTTGCGTCTTGAAAGTACTTTGTCTGCACCAAAGATTGCCTCTCCGAAACGACGGGCAATACGTGACTTAGGACCAATATATCTAGCCATATTACTGTTCTGATTAATTCTTTAATGTATTAAACTCTTCTTCTCTTCGGAGGGCGGCAACCGTTGTGGGGCAACGGAGTCACGTCGATAATCTCAGTCACTTCGATTCCGGCACCATGGCAGGCACGGATAGCAGACTCACGGCCATTACCTGGACCCTTAACATATGCCTTCACCTTACGGAGACCCAAGTCATAAGCTACCTTAGCACAATCCTGAGCTGCCATCTGGGCTGCATAGGGAGTGTTCTTCTTGGAACCGCGGAAACCCATTTTGCCGGCGGAAGACCAAGAGATAATCTGGCCCTCACTATTGGCCAAAGACACGATGATATTGTTGAAAGAGCTGTGAACGTGCAACTGACCCATAGCGTCAACTTTCACGTTTCTCTTTTTTGCTGCAACTGTTTTCTTTGCCATAATCTATCTGTTATTTAGTAGCCTTTTTCTTGTTTGCGACAGTCTTCTTGCGACCCTTGCGAGTACGTGCGTTATTCTTAGTACTCTGGCCACGAACGGGAAGGCCGTTACGGTGACGAACACCGCGGTAGCAACCAATGTCCATGAGACGCTTAATATTCAACTGGATTTCAGAACGGAGATCACCTTCTACCTTAAATTCTGCAGCGATGATTTCACGAATCTTTGCAGCTTGGTCATCGGTCCAGTCTTTTACCTTCAAATCTCTGTCCACTCCGGCCTTGTCTAAAATCTTAGCCGAACTACTGCGACCAATACCATAGATATAGGTCAAAGCGATTTCGCCTCTTTTGTTTTGGGGCAAATCGACACCAACAATTCTTATTGCCATATTCTTTCTAATTTATTTTGCAAAAACCGGATTAACCCTGGCGAGTCTTGTACTTAGGGTTCTTTTTGTTAATCACATACAAGCGGCCCTTGCGACGCACAATCTTGCAATCAGCAGAGCGCTTCTTCAAAGATGCTCTAGTCTTCATATTTTAATGTATTATTTATATCTGAATACGATTCTTCCCTTTGAAAGGTCATAAGGACTCATTTCCACCTTTACCTTGTCTCCTGGAAGTATTTTAATGTAATGCATACGCATCTTACCAGATATATGGGCGGTGATTTCATGCCCATTCTCCAATTCTACCCGGAACATTGCATTGCTCAATGCTTCCACAATGGTTCCGTCCTGTTCGATTGCTGTTTGTTTCGCCATTGTTAATTTAATTGTCTTTCAATTTCTTCGATTTCTTCAAATGAGGACATCAGATCAGCCTTACCATGATGTATCGCAATTGTATGCTCAAAATGCGCAGCATATCCTCCATCCCGGGTTATCACTCCCCAACGGTCCGGCAACATCGCAATTTCCGGAGAATGCATCGTAATCATAGGTTCGATTGCTATGCACAAACCATTTTTCAATTGCTTGCCATTTCCCTGACGGCCATAATTGGGCACCTGAGGTTCTTCGTGCATCTCACGACCAATGCCGTGCCCCACGAACTCACGGACAACTCCATAGCCCTCGGCTTCGCAATGCGACTGTACGGCATAACCGATATCTCCCAATCGCCGCCCTACGATGCATTGCTCTATTCCTTTATATAAGGATTCCTTCGTAGTCCGCAGCAAAGCCTTTACCTCCGGTGCGACTTCTCCCACACAAAACGTGTAACAGGAATCACCGCAAAAACCGTCAAGGAAAGTTCCACAATCCACAGAAACGATGTCGCCATCTTTCAATTCCTTGTCATCCGGAATACCATGTACAACCACCTCGTTGACAGACGTACAAATGGACGCCGGAAAACTGGGACCATAGGGATTGGGAAATCCCTTGAACGTAGGAACCGCTCCATGGTCTCGAATAAATTGTTCAGCCAGGGTATCCATCTGTCGGGTGGTTACACCCGGCTTCACAATCTTTGCTATCTCTGCAAGTGTCGCGCTGACCAGAAGGTTGGCCTTACGCAACAACTCGATTTCTTCCTCGGTCTTCAGATAAATCATCAGACGATTAAATATCAATAAGCGGAAACATTACCAGCACCTCTGGAACGTACATGACCGGAATTCAGCAAACCGTCATAACGCCGAACGAGGAGATGACTTTCAATCTGTTGTAAAGTGTCAAGCACCACACCGACCAAAATCAACAGTGAAGTTCCACCGAAGAACTGCGCGAAACCTTGCTTGACTCCAAAAATACCGGCAAAAGCGGGCATAATGGCAATCAATGCGATAAACAAGGAACCGGGCAAGAGAAGGCGGGTGATTACACCGTCCAAATAGTCGGCTGTTGCCTTTCCTGGCTTAATGCCGGGAATGAAACCGTTGTTGCGCTTCATGTCCTCTGCCATCTGCACAGGATTCAACGTAATCGCTGTATAGAAGAAGGTGAAAGCAACAATGAGAATCACAAACACTACATTATAGGCAACACTGGTGTGGTCGCGGAAGCTACTCAAGAAACCGCTTTCGTCGGTCTGAGCCAAAACGAGCGGAATAAACATGATAGCCTGCGCAAAAATAATAGGCATTACGTTCGCTGCGAAAAGCTTCAGAGGAATATACTGACGGGCTCCGCCGAACTGCTTGCCACCCTCTACACGCTTGGCATACTGTACAGGCACCTTGCGAGTTGCCTTCACGAGCAGTATAGCCAACGCCATCACTACGAGAAGGGCCAGAATCTCGAAGAGGAACATGACCAAACCACCACCTTCTGCTCCACTCAAAGCTGAAGAGAACTCCTCTGCCAAAGAAATGGGGAGACGGGCAATGATACCAATCATAATGATGAGGGACACACCATTACCAATACCTTTATCGGTAATACGTTCACCTAACCAGAGGATGAACATACTTCCAGCTGTAAGAATAATCGTAGACGTGATGAAGAATTCCAATCCGTCGCCAGCCTGGAACGCACCACCTGCCTGCATCTTCAGATTGATGAGATAGGTAGGAGCCTGGAAGAAGAGGATGAAGATGGTCAACCAGCGAGTATACTGATTGATCTTTCTACGTCCGCTCTCACCTTCACGCTGCATCTTCTGGAAATATGGTACAGCAACTGCCAGCAACTGGATGACAATCGATGCTGAAATATAAGGCATGATTCCCAATGCGAAAACTGAAGCATTAGAGAAAGCACCACCCGAGAACATATTCAACAAAGACATCAAGCCTTCGCTCGTCTGCTCCTGAAGTCTGGCCAGACCATTGGGGTCAATACCTGGCAACACGATAAAGGAGCCGAGGCGGTATACAGCAACAAAAAGGAGAGTAATGAGGATTCGTGTTCTCAAATCCTCAATTCTCCAAATGTTCTTTAAAGTCTCGATTATCTTTTTCATCAATCCGCACTTTAGAGTTTAGTAACCGAGCCGCCGGCTGCCTGAATGGCTGCCTCCGCACTCTTAGAGAATGCGTGGGCTATCACTTCCAGTTTGGTAGTGAGTTCACCATTGCCGAGAATCTTCACCAACTGCTTGTTGGAAATGAAACCGGCAGCAATAAGCTCCTCAATACCGATTTTTGAAAGACCCTTGGCCTCAGCCAAAGCCTGCAAGGTGGAGATATTAATGGCCTTGTACTCTACGCGATTGATGTTTTTGAATCCGAATTTCGGCAAACGACGCTGCAAAGGCATCTGACCGCCTTCAAAACCGATTTTCTTGCTATATCCAGAACGCTGCTTGGCACCCTTGTGACCGCGGGTAGAAGTACCACCCATGCCGGAACCCGGACCACGGCCAATTCTTTTGCATGACTTGGTTGCACCTGCAGCAGGCTTTAAAGTATGTAATTTCATGACTTTCTACTTTTTGAATTATTAACCTTCGACCGTAACCAAATGGTGAACCTTACGAATCATACCACGGAGAACAGGAGAATCCTCTTTCTCTACTACATGATACATCTTAGTCAGGCCAAGCGCATCGAGTGTTCTCTTCTGATCGATAGAAGCACCGATTCTACTCTTTATCTGTTTGATCTTTACTGTTGCCATAGTCGTTAACCTCTGAATACTTTTTCCAAAGACACGCCACGGTGCTGGGCAACCGTACGTGCATCACGCATTTCACTCAAAGCCAAAATAGTGGCCTTAACTAAGTTGTGAGGGTTTGAAGAACCTTTTGACTTAGCCAAAACGTCCTTGATACCAACGCTTTCCAATACGGCACGCATTGCACCGCCGGCAACAACTCCTGTACCTTCAGAAGCCGGCAAAATCAAAACATTGGCACCACCGAACTTAGCTGCTTGCTCATGAGGAACAGTACCTTTGAGTACGGGAACCTTAACCAAGTTCTTCTTGGCAGCTTCCACACCCTTAGCAATGGCAGCAGTAACTTCCCCGGCCTTACCCAGACCGTAGCCGATTACGCCTTTTCCGTCACCAACAACAACGATGGCTGCAAAAGTGAAAGTACGACCACCCTTGGTTACTTTAACTACGCGATTGATAGCAACGAGTCTATCCTTCAATTCTTCGCTATTAACAATTACTCTGTTTGCCATAATCATTTAGAATTTAAGTCCACCATTGCGGGCACCATCAGCCAGTTCTTTCACACGACCGTGATAGAGATATCCGTTACGGTCAAAAACTACGGTAGTGATTCCAGCCTCGATAGCCTTCTTGGCTACGGCTTCACCTACCTTTGCAGCCTGCTCCTTCTTAGGCATAGCTTCCATGCCCAAAGAAGATGCTGCTACCAACGTAGTAGCGGTTTCGTCATTGATAATCTGAGCGTAAATCTGCTTGTTGCTTCTGAACACGCTCAAACGGGGACGCTCTGCAGTACCGAAAATCTTGTTACGTACCCGATATTTGATCTTTATGCGTCTTTGTTCTTTTTTCGTTGTCATAATCTTATACCTTTAAATTACTTAGCACCTGCAGACTTACCAGACTTTCTGCGAATCTGCTCGCCGATATACAAGATACCCTTTCCTTTATAAGGTTCAGGTTTACGGAAAGAACGGATTTTTGCGCATACAAGACCCAGGAGCTGCTTGTCGCAGGACTCAAGGCAGATATACGGGTTCTTATTTCTTTCAGTCTTTGTCTCAACCTTAATTTCCTTCGGAAGCTGGATAAAGATGGGGTGGGTATAACCCAGTGAGAACTCTACAAGATTACCCTGGTTGGATACACGATAACCAACACCGACCAGTTCCATCTCCTTCTTGTAACCCTGAGATACACCAACTACCATGTTGTTGACCAAAGCACGGTAGAGGCCATGGTAAGCCTGCTTCTGCTTGGTTTCAACCGTATCGTTGTTCTCATCGATGGAGAAGGTGATAACGTTGTTTTCGATTGTGACAATGATAGAAGGATCAACAGCCTGGCTCATCTCACCCTTCGGCCCTTTTACAGACACTACATTATCCTGAAGAGTTACTGTCACTCCTGCAGGGATGTTAATCGGCAATTTACCTATTCTAGACATAATTTCCTCCTAAATTAATAAATATAGCAAAGAACTTCACCACCGATCTTCAGCTCGGAAGCCTCTTTGTCAGTCATAACTCCTTTAGACGTTGAAATGATAGCGATTCCAAGTCCGTTGATAACTCTCGGCATTTCACGATAGCCAGTATACTTACGCATACCGGGAGTGGATACGCGGGTCAGGCTCTTGATGGCGTTGACCTTGGTCTGCGGATTGTACTTGAGAGCAATCTTGATAGTGCCCTGTACACCGTCTTCTACGAACTTGTAGTTCAAGATGTAACCCTTGTCGAAGAGGATTTTGGTGATTTCCTTCTTCAAATTTGAAGCGGGAACTTCAACTACACGCAACTTGGCCTGAATGGCGTTGCGCAACCGCGTCAAATAATCTGCTATTGGATCTGTCATGATATAAAATGTTTAATTAATCGGGACGCCCCCGACAATATTAAATATAATATAAATTAATTTGGTGTATTACCAGCTTGCTTTCTTCACGCCGGGAATCAAACCGTTGGATGCCATCTCACGGAACTGGATACGAGAGAGACCGAACAGACGGATGTAACCTTTGGGACGTCCAGTCAGTTTGCAACGGTTGTGCAGACGGATGGGGTTTGCATTACGAGGAATGCTCTGCAACTTGCGGGCAGCTTCGTAAGCTTCTACGGGGTCATTCGACTTGTTCACGATTTCCTTCAACGCTGCGCGCTTTGCTGCATACTTGGCTACTAACTTGGCTCTTTTCACTTCACGAGCCTTCATAGATTCTTTTGCCATATCGTATATTAGTTGTTTTTAGCGTTTTTAAAGGGAAGACCAAATTCCTTGAGCAAAGCATAACCTTCCTCATCGGTGGGTGCACTGGTAACGAATGTAATATTCATACCCAGGATGCGGTCGATAGTATCGATATTGATTTCAGGGAAGATAATCTGCTCCTGAATACCGAGGGTGTAGTTACCACGGCCATCAAACTTGCTCTCGATACCCTTGAAGTCACGGATACGGGGAAGAGCCACGCGAACCAGTTTCTCCAAGAATTCATACATCTGCTCGCGGCGCAGGGTTACCATTACGCCGATAGGCATCTTCTTACGGAGCTTGAAGTTAGCCACGTCCTTCTTGGAAACAGTAGCCACAGCCTTCTGTCCGGTGATGGCAGTCAATTCATTAACGGCAACATCAATAATCTTCTTGTCAGCAGTTGCCATACCCAATCCCTGATTGATGACAATCTTCTTGAGTACAGGAATCTGCATTTTGGAAGAGTAATTGAATTGCTTCATGAGAGCCGGAGCAATGCGCTCGGCATATTCCTTCTTAAGGTTTGCTGTATTACTCATTTTTAAATCTCCTCACCTGATTTTTTTGCATAACGAACCAACTTGCCTTCACTGTTCAGTCGGCGGCCGATGCGAGTCGGCTTTCCGCTCTTGGGATCAACCACATTCAAGTTAGAAATATGGATGGGAGCTTCCATCTTGATAATTCCACCCTGAGGGTTCTTGGCGTTGGGCTTCTGGCTCTTGGAAACCATGTTCACGCCTTCTACGATGGCACGCTGTTCTTCAACGAAAACCTTGACAACCTTACCGGTAGCACCTTTGCTCTTGCCGGTGTTTACATAAACGGTGTCGCCTTTCTTAATATGTAATTTGCTCATTACTCTATCGTTTTTCGGATTAAAGTACTTCGGGTGCCAAAGAAACCACCTTCATGTTGACGGAACGAAGTTCACGTGCCACAGGGCCGAAAATACGGCTGCCTCTCAATTCGCCGGCATTGTTGAGCAATACGCAAGCATTGTCGTCAAAGCGAATGTAAGAACCGTCAGCACGACGGATTTCCTTCTTGGTACGTACAATCAAAGCCTTTGATACGGCACCTTTTTTAATATCACTTGATGGAATCACGTTCTTCACAGAAACAACGATTACATCACCGACAGAAGCGTAGCGCCTTTTTGTACCACCCAAAACACGGATGCAGAGGGCTTCACGGGCACCGCTGTTGTCTGCTACGGTTAATCTGGATTCAGTCTGTATCATAATTACTTAGCTCTTTCAACAATTTCAACCACTCTCCAACGTTTTGTCTTGCTCAGAGGACGAGTCTCCATGATCAGAACAGTATCGCCCAAGTTGCAATCGTTCTTTTCGTCATGAACATGGTACTTCTTCGTCTTGGAGATGAATTTACCATAAATCGGGTGCTTTTCCTTGAACTTGGCTGCAACAACAATGGTCTTATCCATCTTATTGCTAATCACAACACCCTGTCTTGTCTTTCTTAAATTTCTAGCTTCCATTGAGACCATTATTATTTGTTAAGTTCAATCTCACGCAACACAGTCTTCATTCTAGCAATCGTACGACGGGCTGCTTTAATCTGTGCAGTATTTTCAAGAGGAGAAATGCTGTGGTTCAACAACATCTGGTTGTACTTGGCAACCTCAGCCTCAATACGCTCTGCCAATTCTCCGGCAGGGATCTGTCTAATTTCTGCAATCTTCATAATTAAGCGTTTTTATCGTAGTCAGGTCGAACAATGAACTTTGTAGTCACAGGAAGTTTCTGAGCGGCGAGACGGAGCGCTTCCTTTGCCACCTCGAAAGGTACACCATCTATTTCAAAAATGATTCGTCCCGGAGTGATAGGGAATACGTAACCTACGGGGTCACCCTTACCCTTACCCATACGTACGTCAGCAGGCTTCTTGGTGATAGGTTTGTCAGGGAAGATACGAATCCAGCTCTGACCTTCACGCTGCATGTAACGGGTCATTGCCACACGAGCAGCTTCAATCTGGCGACCGGTGAGCCAGTGTGTATCAAGGCTCTTGATGCCGAAGCTACCAAAAGCGAGCTGGTTGCCACGCTGTGCGTTTCCTTTGCAACGGCCTTTTTGCGGTCTTCTGTATTTAGTTCTTTTCGGTTGTAACATAATACTCTAACTGATGTTATTAACGGTTGTTGTTTCTTTTGTTACGGAACTTGCGGCCATTTGCATTGTGACCACCGTTTCCGCGACCGCTTTCCTTCTCAGGAGTGAAGTTCGGGGTAAGCTCACGCTTGCCATAAACCTCTCCGCGGCAAATCCACACCTTGATGCCCAGCAGGCCGACCTTCGTCAAAGCCTCAGTCTGGCAGTAGTCAATATCAGCACGGAAAGTGTGCAACGGCGTACGGCCTTCCTTGAACATTTCCTTACGTGCCATTTCTGCACCGTTCAAACGTCCGCTAATCTGAATCTTGATACCTTCAGCACCAGCGTGCATTGCATTGGTAATAGCCATCTTGATAGCACGACGGTAAGCAATCTTGCCTTCTACCTGACGGGCGATGCTCTTACCTACGATGTTTGCATCCAAATCCGGCTTCTTCACTTCGAAGATGTTAATCTGAACATCCTTGTCAGTAATCTTCTTGAGCTCTTCCTTGAGCTTGTCAACTTCCTGACCACCCTTGCCGATGATTACGCCCGGGCGTGAAGTGCAAACGGTAATGGTAATCAGTTTCGGAGTACGCTCAATAACGATGCGAGATACGCTTGCTCTTGCCAGACGCTCTTCGAGGTACTTACGAATCTTACTGTCCTCGAGCAGGTTGTCACCAAAGTTAGAACCACCGTACCAGTTAGAATCCCAGCCACGAATAATTCCGAGTCGGTTACTTATCGGATTTACTTTTTGTCCCATACTTCTTTCTATTAGTCATTTGTTTTAGTACCCACGAAAATGGTCACGTGGTTTGAACGTTTACGAATTCTATAACCTCTACCCTGGGGTGCCGGACGCATACGCTTGAGGGTCACACCTTCATCAACAAAAATCTTGGTTATGAACAATTCGCCTTCTTCTGCCTTACGCTCGTTCTTCTGTTCCCAGTTGGCGATAGCTGAACGCAACAGCTTCTCTACATCCTGTGATGCTGCCTTCTTGGAAAATCTGAGGGTACCGAGGGCGCGGTTCACCTCCATACCGCGTACCATGTCTACAACATAGCGCATCTTACGCGGAGAAGAGGGAACATTCTGCAATTTTGCAAAATACTGGGTCTTCAGGGCTTCTTTTCTCTTTTCAGCCGCTAATCTTTTTCTTGCTCCCATTTATTTTTATTCTTTTTTAATCTGGATTGAATGTCCCTATTTACTTTTTCTTCTTGTCACCGTGACCACCGAACTTGCGGGTAGGTGCAAACTCACCCAACTTATGGCCAACCATGTTTTCGGTTACGTAAACAGGAATGAACTTATTTCCGTTGTGAACTGCAACTGTATGTCCCACGAAATCGGGGGAAATCATTGAAGCTCTGGCCCAAGTCTTAACGACATTTTTCTTGCCGCTTTCGTTCATGGCGAGAATCTTCTTTTCCAAAGATACTGCGATGTACGGACCTTTCTTTAATGAACGACTCATATATTACTAAATCTTTTAGTGCTTATTACTTCTTACGTCTTTCAATTATGTACTTGCTTGACTGCTTCTTCGGAGCTCTTGTCTTCAAGCCCTTAGCATACAAGCCCTTGCGAGAACGTGGGTGTCCACCTGACTGACGGCCTTCACCACCACCCATCGGGTGATCAACAGGGTTCATAACAACACCACGGTTGTGCGGACGACGTCCCAACCAACGAGAGCGACCGGCCTTACCAGAACTTTCCAGTGCGTGGTCGGAATTACCTACGCTACCGATGGTTGCCTTACAAGCACTAAGAATCTGACGGGTTTCACCGGAAGGCAACTTGATTACACAATACTTGCCCTCACGGGAAGTAAGCTGTGCGAAGTTACCGGCAGAACGAACGAGCAGAGCGCCCTGACCCGGACGGAGCTCGATGTTGTGGATAACCGTACCCACGGGGATGTTCTGCAACGGGAGTGCGTTTCCAACTTCAGGAGCAGCGTCAGCACCTGACATCAGCCGGTCACCCACCTTCAATCCATTGGGAGCAATAATATAACGTTTTTCACCATCCGCGTAGAACAGAAGTGCAATGCGGGCCGAACGGTTAGGATCGTACTCGATTGTCTTCACTACAGCGGGAACACCATCTTTCTCTCTTCTAAAGTCAATCAGACGGAACTTTCTCTTGTGACCACCGCCCATGTAGCGCACGGTCATCTTACCTACGTTGTTACGGCCGCCGGTTGACTTCTTACCGAAAACGAGAGATTTTTCTGGTACGGATGCAGTAATTTCTTCGAACGTACCAATAATTTTGTGTCTTTGGCCCGGTGTTGTGGGCTTAAATTTACGTACTGCCATCTTTTATTTAGATATTGCTATAAAAATCGATAGTTTCGCCTTCCTTCAGTGTAACAATTGCCTTCTTGAAAGCATTGCTACGACCGCGGAGCAGACCAGCCTTAGTATAACGGCTCTTGTTCTTGCCTGCATAGTTCATCGTATTAACGCTGGTAACCGTCACGCCATAAAGCGCTTCTACCTCAGCCTTGATTTGAAGCTTGTTTGCTTCGGGACGAACAATGAAGCCGAACTTATTTTCCTTATCTGTGATATTGGTCATCTTCTCAGAGACCAAAGGTTTTACGATATATGCCATTTTCCTGTTCGTTGATTACTTCGTTAATACTGCTTCAATCTTTCCGAGTGCGCTTTCGGTAACCACCATAACACCAGCGTTCAGCACGCCGTAAGTATTCAGGCCGGCTGCGAGAGCCACACTTGCTTTCTGCAGATTGCGGGCAGAAAGATATATGTTGGCATTTGACTCAGGCAATACCACCAGCACCTTCTTGTCTGCAAGGTTGAGGTTCTTCATAATTTCGATGAAGGCCTTTGTCTTGGGTGCCTCAAGGTTGAAGTCTTCCACAACCACGATTTCACCGTTCTTTGCCTTATAGCTGAGCGCGCTGATACGGGCCAGAGCCTTTACCTTCTTGTTCAACTTGAAAGAATAGTCGCGGGGGGTAGGACCGAATACGCGTGCACCACCTACGAGCAGCGGAGAATTGATGTCACCACGACGAGCACCGCCGCCACCCTTCTGACGACCCAGCTTGCGGGTAGAACCGCTGATTTCGCTTCTTTCCTTCGATTTAGCTGTACCCTGACGCTGAGCGGCGAGGTAACGCTTTACATCCAGATAAATAGCATGGTCGTTAGGCTCAACACCAAAAATGGCATCATTGAGAACCACCTTTCTGCCAGTATCTTCTCCTTTGATATTTAATACACTAACTTCCATTATTTCTCAATTATTACGATTGAACCTTTGCAACCCGCAACAGAACCCTTGATAATAAGGAGATTGTGCTCGGGAATTACCTTTAACACTTTCAAGTTCTGGGTAGTTACGCGATTACCGCCCATCTGGCCACCCATGCGCAGACCCTTGAACACTTTCGCGGGATAAGAACATGCGCCGATAGAACCCGGCTTGCGCAAACGGTCGTCCTGTCCGTGGGTAGACTGGCCTACACCACCAAAACCATGACGCTTCACAACGCCCTGGAAGCCCTTACCTTTGGAAGTTCCAATAACGTCCACAAAGTCAGCGTCCTTGAACAACTCTACAGTCAGAGTGTCGCCCAGATTCAATTCCTGATCGAAACCTGAGAACTCGGCCAAGTGACGCTTGGGAGTAACACCAGCCTTCTTGAAGTGGCCCATCAAAGGAGCAGAAGTATTCTTCTCCTTTGCATCCAGGAAACCTACCTGAACGGCAGCGTATCCATCTTTTTCCACATTCTTGATCTGAGTTACCACGCAAGGACCAACTTCAATAACAGTGCACGGTACATTCTTGCCGTCGGCACTGAACACGGATGTCATTCCGATTTTCTTTCCTAACAATCCTGGCATTTCAGTTTTGATTTGTATAAAGTTAAATTTTTAATTGTTCCGTAGCCCATCATTACCGTCGCAACAAAGGGGCGGCAGGTTATCTCTAACCCCGGCTAAAAGCCATAATTCTAAAAATAAAGCAGTTATCTTACGTTTCCTACTTTTCGGGATGCAAAGATATGAAAAAAAACTCACACCGCAAACCTTTTTCTAAAAATATTTGATTTTTAACACATTGGTCCCGATAACCAGGAATTGCATTTACAAAATTAGCAAAAAAACGGGCGCGTACGGAATTATAAAATAACAAAACGGCACAAATATGTTGTTAAACATATGGAAAAGGCGATTTTTTACATTTTTCTTGCTGGCAACCTTGACAAAGAGCTTGTTTTCAACGCTATCCACCGTCTGTCACACACCTTACTCCCCCCAACATTTCTCCCTGCTCTCGCCATCTGCCGCCTTACTTCATGGACAAGAATCTGCTTCGGGAGCAAAACCGGGCTTTTCCACCTTCAGGCTTCTCCGGCTCCTCCCCCTACAAAAACAGTCAGTACTTTAGAAAAAACTGTCGGTACTTTAGAAAAAACTGTCAGTACTTTTGTTTTTTCTGTCCTTACTTCTGTTCCTGCGCCCTTTTTCCTGCCGATTTCAGCTGCAACAACGAGGAGGGACTCAAAGGCTTAACCGGAAAAAAGTTCGTGGCGCCTGCACGCCACCTGCTCCGAGACACTCCGCTCCCAGCCAGCCTCCTTCTGCTGCCAAAAAGAGCGGCACGACAAGCCGCAGTCGCGCTCATCATGCCGCATCGTTTGTAAAATCAATTCAATTACTTGGAATTCCAACTTCAGGGAATCGGGCTCAGGGTGCTTCAACTGAACACTGCGCCCCTCCCGGAAGGTTAGCTGCCCTTATTTTTTCCGGTATCCGCACTTCGGACACACACCGTTTTCATCCAGGGCGATTCCGCACAAGGGACAGCGGTCAATCTGATTGTGCGTCTCAAATTCTGCCGAAGCAGCATTGACTCCGCTCGTGAAGGTGATTTTTGCAATATTCAGTTTGTCCTTCAGCAAGTCGTAGACGATTTTTATCATGCCTTCCACTGTCATCGTCTCCTTGGTCACTACCAGGCGGGCATCGGGATATGCCTTGGCCAGTTCGGTCTGAAAGGCCTCGCCCTTCATCTGATTCTGTGGATGTCCGTTGCGGATGCCCTGCTTCTCATATACATCAAGTATGGCCGGCAACAGGGGATCATCCTCACGGAGGATCAACGAATGGTCAAAATTCTTCAGAACAGCCCACGCCGTCTTCTGTATTTCATTACACGGGAACACCATGTTCACACCTTCGTTCACATCATCTTCCACCTCAATGGTCAACACGCCTGTGTGACCGTGCAGATACTGGGCCTCGCCCTTAAAACCATAAAATCTATGTGCGTACTGCAAATCGAATGTCGTGATACTTCTCATAATTCTATCTTTTAGGGGTTAAACTTTTATTTACTGTTATCTGTATTTGTATTCTGTCAATTTCTCCCGGCACGTCAGCCTTGTCCTCCAGATATTTCCGAACCATCCCAAGCAGCCCTGAATCATCGTAATCCATTATCTGCAAGTCCGAAAACACATGGGCATGCTCCTTCACCGTCACGTCATAATAACACCGGCCGGTTTCAGGATGAGACACCAGTGTGAGCAAACCGGCACTGCAGAAGGAGTCCAGGACACGATACACAGTCGAGACGGTCATATCTTCTCCCTGTTCGTGCAACACCGCAACTATATCCTCAACCGTAGCATGATGCAACTGCATCATCGCTCCATATATCTTCTTACGCTGCGGTGTAACCTTCAGTCCCACCTCCTTGATTTTATCTGCTTCGTTCATTATCTCTCATCTTTACTGCAAAAGTAATGCAAATATTTCGCAAATGCAAATTATTTGCAATAAAAAATACAGAAAGTAGCGCAACTTTAACGATTCAAAATATATCAATACAGGAATTAAGAATTAAGACACGAAAGCAGCGGTCATCGCGCAATATACAACAAAGCGAAAGAGTCAACTGATTACCAACTTATTACACTACTTTTTCTCTTCAAACATGACAGAAACAAGAACAGGAAGCGGTATGCCTCTATTTAAGAGAGAAAAGAAAAGCACAGGCACACCTTTTACACCAGAAACGCAATTTCCCGCTCGAGAACTGAAGACACGCCGGACATGTTGCCTGAGGCTGCAACCTGCAGCGGTCCGCATCAAACATACAGCCCAAAGGGAAGACAACATGTCCGCACCTCTTCCACCCGATATTGGCCCATATCAAATAGCATTCATTTCATTTAATCTAAGTAACTTTAAGCCGCGCAAAGCCGGCACAGGCTACAGAGGCCGCCACGGATGCGCTGCCCGGAACCTGGAAACAGCGGACTGACGCCTTCAAGCCCCGGACCAATCCGGCAACCGGCCATGGAAACATTCAATAGTCACCACACACATTATTATATATATGAACGAAATGGAATTGCTGGTACAACTGCACCGGAACAACCTCCGCCAGGGACCAGGCAGCGAAGAGACCACACTTCTGGCAGCCCACTTGGGGCACATCAATAAGGAAAAGGAGTACAGAATAGCCGACCTGGGCTGCGGCACAGGTGCGCAGACCATTCATCTGGCCAAAATGCTGAAAGGCGAAATCGTGGCGGTCGACCTTTTTCCGACATTTCTCAACAAGCTGAAAGAAAACTACGACCACGAGGCAAAGCAGGGAAATGTCACGGCCTCTCTCCATACGATAGCTGCCTCCATGGACATCCTGCCCTTTGAAAAGGAAGAATTCGACATCATATGGTCGGAAGGTGCCATATACAACATCGGATTTGAAAGGGGCGTCAACTACTGGAAACATTTTCTGAAAAAGGAGGGAATACTGGCTGTTTCCGAATTATCGTGGACCACGCGCAAGCGGCCCTCAGAAGTTGAGCTCTTTTGGAACAGCGAATACCCGGAAATGAACACCATTGCCGGAAAGACCGGTATTTTGGAGGACGCAGGTTATAAAGTGCTCGGCCACTTCATCCTGCCGGACAACTGCTGGACAGACAATTATTACCTGCCTCTTCTGAAAAGGCACAACGAGTTTCTACAAGCATATGGTGAGAATGAACTGGCCCGCCAGATTGTCGAAAAGGACAGGCAGGAGTTCGAACTCTACAAGAAATACAGGGATTTTTACAACTACGGTTTCTATATCGCACAGAAGGCCTGACACCTCGCATACATATCATCACCACATACGGCACAATTTCCCGGACTACAATCTGCCGGACAAAATTCCCGCACGGAACAGAATCTGACCGGCAAACTTCCGATACCATTCCCCAGAGCCAACTTCCGCACAATCTTCAGCTACTCGCACTGGTGTATGAGCTCTGCATACCTAAAGCACTTCCAGCGTTTTTTCAAAGACATTCTGGAAATCCTCAAACCGGTCTGCACCCAAATACACCCCTATGATATTTTTACGCGGATTGATGTACAACACCTGTCCGTACAAGCCAAAGGCCCAATGGCTGCCCTGGTGGAGAATCGCTCTTGCCCGGCCATCATCCTGCCGCTGCCAGCCACAATATTCCGCCTTCCCCGGCAGATTGCGCGGATTCTGATAGTAAGCCTTAAGACTGTCTGTGTCCGTGAAACTCTTCTCGCCCATAATCCCCCAATACCAGGAATAGGAATAAGTGTATTTTCTCTTTTCACCGCTGACATGCGGACTTAATGAACGTGCCACGAATGCAGAATCAATAATCTGCACCCCATCCCAATTGCCTTTATTCAGATACAGCCGCCCCACCCTGGCCAGGTCCCTCACGTTGCTGGTAAGGCCGGCATAGCTTTTGGCAACCCGGTGTTTTCGGCTGTCCAGTCCGATTAGCGCATCTTTCTCCATCCCCAGAGGTTGCCACACCTTCTCGGAAAGATATTGTGCATACGGTTTTCCCGTAGCTCTCTCAATCACGATGCCAAGAATCTGGGTTGTCATAGAGTCATAATGATAACGTTCGCCCGGCTGATGCAAAAACTTCATGCCTTTTACTACTTTCAAGGCATTGTTACCCAAATACAGGCGTGCCATCTTGGAAAAAGGATTCCAACTGTAGTTCTCCTCAAACTTAACCCTGCCGTCATATCCAGAAGATGCTCTATCCGGAGCGAATCAAACAAAGGAGCTTCTTCTGCAAGTTTGGGAATATAATCAGTGACCGGATCACTCAGACTCTTTATATATCCCTCCTTGAGAGCTATGCCGCAAAGCATTGATGTTATGGTTTTGGTTACTGAGAAAATGCATGACTGGGTATCTTCGTTCCAACCGCCATGGTAATGTTCGAAAACTATCGTGTCATTTTTCACGATAAGTGCAGCCGCCGGCTTATTTATTCTTTCCATTGACTCGGGGATACTCATCATATATATGGAATCCTGACGGGCGGAATAGAAAGCTAACTTCATCGTGTCAAGCACCCTGTCGTCATCATCCAATTCAGAAAAAGTAAAAGTCCGGCAACCTTTGTTCACCGTGTCCTGCTCAAATATCTCAGAATCATCGACTGCCGCGTTACCATATTTTATTCCTTTATAAAGGGTACATGCAACCAATGACATCATGCAAGTAAGCATGACAAATCCCTGCACAACCTTCTTCATATATACTCCTTTTCCCCAAAAGTCCTTCATGTTCCAATTTTTATCATAAGAATAGACAAAAATAATACATCATAGCCAAACAGGTACTGATTTCGTGAAGAAAAACTGTAATGTCCGTAAACTCAAACCATAAGGGTATTGAAAACATCAGTGCGACAAACAAAGATGATTTGTTTGTCGCACTGTGTTCGACTGTCTGATTCAGGAAAACGATTAATACTCGTCCTCGTTGAAAAGGAAATCTTCTTTGGTTGGATAATCCGGCCAAACATCCTCAATGGTTTCGTAGATTTCTCCCTCGTCCTCCAATTCCTGCAGATTCTCTACCACTTCCATCGGTGCGCCCGAACGCATGGCATAGTCAATCAATTCATCCTTTGACGCAGGCCAAGGGGCATCTTCCAGTTTGGAAGCCAATTCCAATGTCCAATACATAATTTTCTATCTCTAATTAGTTAGTACCAAAATTTGGGCGCAAAAATAATATATTTATTGATTCGCGCATCATTTATTCACAATTTTATTTCATCTTGCTCATAAATCTCATTTAATTCCTTTGCCAAGAAGAAAAAATAGGTCGATAAACGGTTCAGATAGGGCACCACGTCATATATATTCAGCGCAACTGCCGCCCGCTCAGCACGCCGGCAGACCGCACGACAAACATGAGCCAAGGCTGCGGGCCTGCAACCACCGGGAAGGACAAATCCATTAAAACGGACGCCGCGACGCTTCATTTCTTCGACCTTGGCTTGCAGGACTGTCAGCGCATCTGCGATTAAAGACAGATGACAAGTCTTACCTCCAACCAACTGCGCTCCTACCTGAAACAAACAGCGCTGAATGCCCTGGAGTTCTTCCTGCAACTCGACCGATACCTCACTTCTCAGCAGCCCGATAAAGCTATTCAACTCATCCACCGCTCCGCAGGCATCTATCTTGGCATCATCCTTCCTCACCCGCTCACCACCGGGCAAATCAGTCATACACTGGGCGGACTGCTCCACCGATAGTGTTCCTTCTTCGTTCGTGAAATTAGAAGCTTTCTCCAACATGATTCAGAAATAATTGATGACATAATTTTCCTTATTCAGGCGCTCCTCGAAATATGCCAGGCCGAAATCGTATAAATCAAAACTTACCCGCACCTTTTCCGCAGCAATAAAACGTTTCCAGTCACGCCAGCACTTACGCGTGCCATGAATCCCGCAAACGACCACCAATGAACGGCCGTTCAGATAAGGCAGGAGCAAGCGGAATGCCTTCTCCAAATCAACGCCCGCGTGTATATACACAAAATCAACCGAGCGGGAAGCCGATTCTACACACTCAAAGAAAGAGCGGGCCAAATCGGGAATCTCCTGCCAAATACACGTACGCCGCGCAGTCTTCAAATATTCCACGACAACGGCATCGGGACAACCCAATATAAGTCCCGCTGCAGGCGCATGCTGGTTCACCAGGCGAAACAGCAAACGATGGTCCTTTGCCCGCAGACAGCTGTTACCCTGTTTTCCAAAATCAGCGAGACGCGCAAATTCATAATACTCGCCAGATTCGTATATACAACCGGTAACCAGTTGGAAGGCGAAAGGAGAATGTATACCATAACCGCACCGGTTCCTGAAGCGACGAAACCATCGAAAACAACGTGACGGATATTTCAAGATATTTTTCATTACCACGAAAATACGGAAAACGAAGAAGTCCACCAAGAAAAAGGCGAGGAAAACGTACTTACTGTGGCAGCTGTTTACGGCATCAAGACTGGCATTTCCTTTCCTTGTATCTACACCTGTTTTATTCATGTGCACACACTCGGCTACCTCCGGAAGCAGACGCAGGAAAGACAATTCTGGCGAAGCAGGAGCAACACCCCCATTCCGAGAAACAAAGCCGGAACAAAGCCAGGAAAACGGTCGGTCCCCTGCCGGAGGGCCGACAGCTGCTCCGGCACAAAGACACAAAAAAAGGAGGGTTTCCGAAGTCCGGCTTCAGAAACCCTCCACTAATATAATTAAAATGGCGGCGACCTACTCTCCCGCGGGTATGCAGTACCATCGGCGCGACCGGGCTTAACTGCTCTGTTCGGAATGGGAAGAGGTGGGACCCCGGTGCTATAGCCGCCTCAAATAAGGCTGACATATTCAAAAGAAGAATACTTACAAGAACATCATTTATCCAACTAAAATAATAAAAGCAAAGACGCCCTTTCAGCAAATACGCCATACGGCGCAAGTTTCGGGCAATTAGTAGTGCTCGGCTTTGACGTCACCGTCTTTACACCTGCACCCTATCAACGTCATCGTCTTTGACGACCCTCATGAGGAAATCTAATCTTGTGGCCGGCTTCGCACTTAGATGCTTTCAGCGCTTATCCGATCCCGACTTAGATACCCGGCGATGCACCTGGCGGCACAACCGGTAAACCAGAGGTCGGTCCAACACGGTCCTCTCGTACTAGTGTCAGAGCCACGCAAATTTCATACGCCCACGATAGATAGAGACCGAACTGTCTCACGACGTTCTGAACCCAGCTCGC
>ENA-OZFV01000140-OZFV01000140.1-human-gut-metagenome-genome-assembly--contig:-NODE-140-length-45453-cov-7.045553_pt1 | contig 45453 bp, 34 predicted proteins | sample MGYA00245110_ERZ653645 | MGnify/ENA primary metagenome ERZ653645 (study PRJEB26926, sample SAMN06165144) | human gut metagenome | biome: ENVO:00009003; feature: ENVO:2100002; material: ENVO:00002003... | reverse complement strand
GGCAGCGTCAGATGTGTATAAGAGACAGGAAGGGGCGGGCGTTGCTTTCGGGCCGTCAGGGCCGCAGCAGTTGCAACCGGCGCACGTAGCCGATGACGAACTGATGGTTCCAGGCGTGGTGCTTGAGTCCGTTGACGTGGCTCTGGCGGATGTCGCCCAGATAGCCAGCCGTCAGTGTGGCGCCGGCCAGGGGAACACGCACGGTCAGTTCCCAGTGGGCCGACGGCGCGTTGAAGGGGTGGGTGAAGCGGACATTGTGGCTGTAATGGCCGAGTGAGAAGATTTCGTAGTAGGACTGTCCGTATTCAGGGCTGAACATGGCGCCCATGAGCGGGAGGTCCAGCTGTGCTCTGACGGCGCAGTTGCGGCGGCGCAGGCGGAAGTCCTGCTGCGCGAGGGCCGTCAGTCCGAAGTCGGTGTGCAGGCGTCCCTGTCCCGGATTGTTGCCGCCCTTGAGCAGGTAGGTGAATCCGGCGGTGAGGTCGGCACTTGCTCCTGCGGCCAGGCGGGTGCGGGGAGCGGGCTGCCAGTTGTAGAGCCAGGCCACTCCGGCAGTGAAATGCCCGTCCCAGGCCTTGTCGGCATCGGCTTCGGCCTCAAGGTTGGAAATCTGTCCGCCGAAACGTCCCTGCACCGTCACGCGGTCGCGCCCCCAGCGGGCCAGCCGCTCCGAACGGTGCCACACCGAAAGGCTCGGCCCGCAATAGTTGAGGGGCGAAAGGTAGGTGTCGAGCACCTGGTTGTAGCCGATGCCGTAGAGCCACTGGTGCTCAACGGGCCGTCCGCCGCCGGGCGGCGCCGCTGTCTGTGCGCCGCCTGTCAGCGGCAGCAGGACGGCGAGCAGGCATTTCAATATCTGTTTCAATTATTCTTCGTTGGAGGTGGGAGTATGTTTCTTTTTCCACTGTTTGTATACCATGAAGCCGATGGCAACGAGCACGACGGCCAGAATGGCATAACCGATTTCGTGGCTGTAGGTCTTGGCCAGTTCGGCCACCTGTTCGGGTGTCTGTATGTCGGGAAAAGCCTTGTAGATGGCATAGCCGATAACGCCCAGCACGATGTTCCACGCGCCGGCACCCAGAGTGGTATAGAGCAGGAAGGGGCCCATCTTCATGCCGGAGAGTCCGGCGGGGATGGAGATGAGTTGGCGCACGGCGGGCACCAGGCGGCCGAAGAAGGTGGAGGCGGCGCCGTGCTTGCGGAAGTATTCTTCGGCATAGCGGATTTTTTCCTCACTGAGCAGGCACAGATGCCCCATGCGGCTGTTGGCAAAACGGTAGATGACCGGACGGCCCAGCCATTTGGCCAGGTAATAGTTGACCAGCGCGCCGACATTGGCACCGAGCGTGGCCACGATGATGACCAGCGCGAAATTCATTTTGTCACTGTGCATGGAAATCCATGCGGCGGGCGGCACAATCACTTCCGAGGGGAAGGGAATGAATGAACTTTCGATGGCCATGAAAATGAACACGACCCAGTAGTTGAGGTTTTCGAGAACCCATCTGATAATTTCTTCCATTGTGTAGCGTTGTTGGAAAATGTTTTGGAAATGTAATTAAGAATCAGGTGCGAAATTAATGAAAAAAAGTGGATTGACGCGGCGGAGCTGTGCGGAAGCCCCAAAAAAAGTTGTCCGAAAGTTCAGTCCGGCAAGCGACGGGAGAGCTTGGGGCCGGGCATGAAAAAACAGTCCTTACTTTAGGAAAAACTCTCAGTACTTTAGAAAATCCTAAAGTAAGGACTGTTTTTTCTAAAGTACTGAGAGTTTTTCCTGAAGCGGAGACCGTGCGAAGGGCCTGCTGGCCCGTGGACCTTTGTCCTCTGCAGGTACGGTGGAAATCAAAGCCGGATGCTGATGGGCTTTCCGGAGTAGCGCACCGTTTTATCGGCCTTTTCCGTGAGCTCGTCGCCGGTGCCCCGGTTTTCGTTCACAATGACGATTTTGAATTTCCTGTTTTTCAGCATACCGGGAAATTCTCCGTTTCTTGCTCCGATGCTGAGGGTTCGTTTTACATCATCCCACTTGAAAAGAATGGTGGAGTACATGCCTTTCTCGTAATTGTAATTGTCGAACTCGTCTTCGTAGAGAAGGAATTCGCCATTAGCACCGGGATATACCCGAATCTCCAGCAGGTCCCATTTTTTCTCTTCCGCATACTGCACCTCGGGCCCGATGGGCAGAATGCTTCCGGCCTTGACGTAGAGCGGGAGGATGTCGATGGGCGTTTCGCGGCTGACGGTCTGCCCTCCGGCCATCCGGCTGCCGTTCCAGAAATCAATCCATTCCGTACCTGAGGGCAGGTAAACGGTTTTGCTTTTGATTGCGTTCAAATGTTCCTTTTTGTCTTTGTCCACATACATGGCTTCGGTTACGGGTGCCACCAGCAGGGAACGTCCGAACATGAACTGGTCATTGATGTCGGACGCCTGCCTGTCGTTGGGGAAGTCCATGAAGAGTGCCCGCATGAATGAACCGCCGTTGCTCGTGATGTCCCAGGCCAGGGAATACATGTAGGGCAGCATCTTGTAGCGAAGACGTATGTATTTTTCAAGTGTGTCAAATTCCCAGGAGCCTTTTTCGCCGAACTGGTAGATTTCCCGGGGGGTGCAGGTGCCGTGGGAGCGCATCATGGGAGTGAAGGCGCCGAATTGGGTCCAGCGCACGTACAGTTCCCTGTAGCGCGGGTCCTTGATGCCTTCCGGATAGTAGGTGCAGGAATTGAATCCGCCGATGTCCGTATTCCAGTAGGGGATGCCGCAGATGGAAAAGTTCAGGCCGGCCGAAATCTGATTGCGCAACACTTCCCATGAGGACTTGATGTCGCCCGACCAGGAATTGGCGCCGTAACGCTGCTGCCCGGCAAAGGCAGAGCGGGTAAAGATGTAGACACGTTTGTCCTTTGCCGCCTTGCGGTTGTGTTCATACACTCCGCCGACAGTGACCAGGGGAAATGCATTGGCAACCTTCCGGAACGGTCCGGCATAAGTAGGCTGGTCGAATTGCTTCCTGTCATTTTCCGTGATTTCCGGTTCGGTTGCGTCCAGCCACCAGGCGTCCATACCCAGAGAGTAAATGTTTTTGTTCAGATAGTCCCAATAAATATCGCGGGCAGTCGGATTGAAGGCGTCATACAACTGCACATTTCCGGGCCAGGGGTCGAAGGTGAGCAGCATGTTCTTGGCTTTGAACTCCTGGTATACCTGTGTGTTCTTGCCAAACTGTGGCCATACGGAAATGGCGATGTGGGCATTCATCCTGTGCACTTCATCAATCATGAGCTTGGGGTCGGGAAAATTCGGATTGTTGAATTTCAATGCGTTCCAGTCGGCATTGTCCTCTCCCCAGTAGCGCCAGTCCTGGATGATGCCATCCAGGGGAACTTTCAGGTCTCTGTATTTCCTGACAACTTCCAGCAGTTGGGCCTGACTGGCATATCTTTCTCTTGATTGCCAGAAACCATATGTCCAAAGAGGGTTCATCGGTGCCTGCCCGGTGAGGTCGCGCATGCACTTGACGACGTTGTCGGCCGTGCTGCCATACAGGAAATAATAGTCGGCACATTGTCCGTATTCCGAATCGAATGCCGTTTCCATGGGATTGTCGGTAAAGGTGGTCACCGAGTAATTGTCCCAAAACACGCCGTATCCTTTGGGCGACTGGATGTAGGGAATTGAGGTGACCTGGTTTTCTTGCTGGAGGATGACCTTCTGATTGCGTTGGTTCATCCTGCCCCGTTGCTGTTGCCCCAATCCGTATAAAGGCTCGTCTGCATCGAGCATGAAGGCCTGCCTTACCGTGTACGTTGCGTCGTTTCCATAATTGACAGGGGTAAACTGTGTTCCATAATCCTTTTCCGTCAGCAGATGTTTTCCCGAGGCATCAGCGTAGGATACCTTTCCTGTTTTCAGGTTCAGACACACCGTGACACTATCGCTCGCCAGCAGAAGGTTTTCTTTGTCCTTCCTGACCGTAACAGCCGTCTTTTCCGGTGTCTTTATCACGGAAAAACTCTGCTTGGTGACTTTCTCTGCCTTCGGGGCCTTCATGATGCGGACGATGGACGGAGAGTAGAACTGCACGTCGACATTCATGGGACCTATTTGGGCTTTGATGCCGTTGGAGGTCTGTTGGAAGGATTGTCCGAAGGCGGTTGCCACCGTCAGGAAGGAGAAGAGCATCAGGCTGCCGGATTGATGGATTCTTTTCATGTTCATACATTTAGATGGAGTTTCTGTTTTTTTCTTTATTGCCTGGTTCTGGCCAGCCGGCGGACCGGTGCGACGGGGCTTTGCACCCCGCCGCAGCCGTGTGCCTACGGTTTGCCTTTCAGCCGGTAGGTGGCCGTTACCTTGCCTTCCTCCATGCGCTGCAGAGTCCATTCGAGGGGCTTGCCGGCGGGTTCAAGATGCCAGCTGTATTCGGGTTGCATCAGCAGCTTTTTCAACTGGCGGGGGAAAGCATCGGCCGAGCGGGCTTCCTCCCAGGTGCGGATGACGCGGAATATGGCTTGTTTCTGCGGGCAACTTTCCACGTCCTTCTGGCTGAGCTTCAGACTGTAAGTGACGCCGTGCCCCACGGAGATGGCCTGTATGTGCTCAAAGAGTTCGGGCGTTGAGGATGCCGTGATGTTGAAGTTGCCGCCGAAGCTTACGGGGAAGAAGTTGGCATAGGCCACGTCGCGCAAGTCCTTGCCTTGGCTGGTGGTGCTGCCCCAAAGCCGCTTTTCTGCGTCATACATGTTTTTTCCACCGCCCACGTTCCATACACTCTGGTAGTGCCATGACCCTTCGGAAAGGGTGGCACCGGTGAAGCGGATGTACGGTACTCCCTGCTGGCGGGCGTGCTCGGTCATGCGGCGGAAGAAGCGCTTGGCCGAATAGTAGCCGTGCCCGTTGTTGAAGAGGAATTCCTGGCCGTCGAAGTCATAGTAGTTGATACCGTTGATGCGGCAGACGTCGGCATAGTATTCGGCAATTTTGTCCTGCAGGGCCAGATTGGGAATGATGCCTTCATAGCCGTAGCGGATGGTCACCTGCAGTTTGTATACGGTGTCGTTGGCGGCATGCGCCTGCGGCTTCGTGCCCCAATAGCCGCGCTTGACGTTCAGGAGCCGGTAGGGAGGCGTGGAGCTGACGCCGAGATAGTGAATCAGTTCGCTGCCTACTTTTATCATGTTCAGTTCCTGGCAGTGTCCCTCCCAACTGGCGATTTCTTCCAGGTGTGTGGGGTCGTCGACGTAGACCGTTGTGTCGCTGGCGCTGAGGTTGCGGCTCAGCAGGCACTTCTGCTGATAGCAGAGGCTGTCGCTGGGGACGGGAGCTACGTCGGCCGTGCCCGGGGCCAGCGAGTTGGTGATGTTGGTGCGGCCGAACATGAGGTTGTGGCGGGCAGCCAGCGCGGCAAAATCGCGATGCGAAAGGTTACCGGTCGCCATGCGGAACGGTTTGCGGGCAAAGTCTTCCCCGTCAATGTAGCCCCGGTTGCCCCGGTTGGGACGTAGGAAACCCTGGTCGTAGGCCGAGATGGCCTTGAAGCCCAGTTGGGTGGCATAGGACACGATGCTGTCATACTGTCCGCCGTAGGTCAGCACGTCGGGCTTGTAGGCGGTGGGGTCCTTTATCCATTTGCCGTCGACGGTGGGATAGGGAAGACCTTCTTTTTTTACGATGTCCTGGATGACATCCATGAGTGCCGTGCTGTCGGGGCTGCCCCAAAGCGCTACGGCCGACCCGATATAGTTGACACCGGGCACAGGCTCCACTTCAATGTGGTTGGGCGTGTTGGCCGGCATGTTCGGGATGAGCGAATAGAGCACCTCGCGCTGGCGTTCCCGGTCGCGTGAAAAGTAGTTCAGCGATATTTGTCCGTCGCGGTTGACGTAGGCTGCGTTGCCGTAGAGGATGCGGTAGTAGGGTTCCTTGTGTGAATAGAAGGCTACGTCGCTCACGCCGTCGCCGCCCAGAGTGAACACCTGCCCTTCGTGCAGATTTTCGGGCAGCGGAAAGCGGACTTTGTCGGGCGTGTGGATGACATACTGGAAGGGAGCGGCGTCGCCCTGAAGGTCGGCTGTTCCGCCCAGGGTGTTGTCATCGAGTGCGAGCAGACCGATGCTGTAGTTCACAGCCTCCGACGTGTCGCGCGCTACGCCGATGATTTCACCGAAAAGATTGGAGATGTTGGTGTGGAGCGTGCCCCATTGCACGGCATCCACCTTGTCGCGCGGCTGGAGGTCGGCCAGTTGCAGGCGGATGTATTTGCTGTGGGTGTCGATGCGCACGTCGGCTTGCACGCCGTTGGCATAGGAAAGACGGAGCAGCCGTCTGACGGGCCGGTAGCTGGCCTTGACCGGCAGAAGGTATTTCCGGCTGCTTTCATCGTAGAGCGAAAGAACGGGCGAGGGGCGGTGAGGGTGGGCAAATTCGCGCTGCGGACTGGCGGTGCGGTTTTTCATGCTGGTGATGTAGCCCTGGTCGTTGATGGATATCTGCAGATAATCGGTGGTGAAGTCCCAGTCTTTGGCGGAACTGCCGCCGGCTGTGCAGAGAGTAGCCAGGGCGAGAATGGGGATACGTTTTTTCATGATAGTTTGATTTTTTCGGTTTTTCCTGATTTTACTTGTATTTTCCGCTTCCAGTGCAGGAAGGCGTTTTCGCCGGCGGTGCGGCAGGCTTCTTCGGCGTTCTCGGCCAGGAGAGTGACGGTGGCGTCGAAGGCTGTGGGATTGTATATCTCCAGCCACAGGTGTCCTTTCTTTTCTGTCAGGCTTGCTTCCACGTGGTCGAATACGTAGAACTTTTTCAGGTCGGTGCGGATGTAGATGCCGGGTATTTCAATGGCCATCAGTGCGCCGTTGGTTTCATTCCATCCGGTTTTGCCGCCGTCGAGCCGGGAACCGCGGCTGTCGGCGTCGCAATAGGTGAGGCGCTCCGTGATTTTCCCGTTGGGCTGGATGCCTTCGGCGTGAGCATGGATGACATCGCGCAGCAGTTCGGCATAAAGCGTGTCGCCGGTGGCGCGGTAGAGCTTGAAGAGCACGTCGCCCGACTGTGTGCAGAAGCCCGGTGCGCCGTGCTTGTTCTGGGTGCTGGCCCACACGGCGCCGGTGAGATTGGCCTGCAGGCGGCCCAGCGGAGTTTCGGCAGGCAGGCGGTAGGGGAAGGATACGGTCCAGGTGGCGCAGAGGTGGGCCAGGTCCTTGGCCTGTTGCAGATAGGCCGCTTCATGAGTGGCTTCGTAGAGGGTGAAAAGCGATGTGGCCAGCGCGATGGCTGTTTCCGAGTCGGCATTCTGCAGAATGTCTCCGCAGCCGCCCGAGGTGAATCCGGTAAGCGCGAATTCGCGGTAGTAGCGTGCGGCAGCGGCTTTGGCCACCTGGAGATATTCGGACCGGTCGTAATAATCGGCCGCGAGTGTCAGGCCTGCAACGGCCATGGCGCCGCCGGTGGTGTTGTAAACAGCCACGTCGCCGGTTTCCACCTGCAGGTAGTTGCCCCAGGTGCCGTGCTTGCGCCAGGTTCGTACAAAGGCGTCGGCCAGGCGTTGCACTTCCTGTTCCCATTCCGGGCGGATGACGTTTCCGTGTCCCTGGGCCTTGAGCAAGGCAAACTGCTTGACGGTCCAGTAGAGCACGTCGGCATTCTGTCGGGTGAGTGCGATGCCGTTTACTTGACGGACGGCGTCGCGGTTGAGCACTTGTCCGTCTTCGTTGAGCGTATTGTAATAATAACCGCTCTTGCCCTTGGCCCGTGGCAGGGCGAAATTGAAGGTGCTGGCTACGCGCTCCCGGTGCAGGCTGTCGCCGAGGGCGAGCATGGGATAGGTGTTGATGAGTCCGCCCACCCATCCGTAGGACATCCATTGGGCGTTTTCCGGACAATAGAACTGGAAGTCCTTTCCCTTGTGGTAACGTTCGTCGATGTTGCGGGTCATGCGTTCGAGCACGGCGCTCATGGGCATGAGCTGGCGGGGCGGCGCTCCCTGCAGATGGCTTTTCCGGTATTTCATGAACTGCTCCAGGAGCGTGGTGACGCTGTCGCAGAAGAAGTCAATACGGGTGACACTGATGCAGAGTTCGTCGCCGCGTCGGACGTTGAGCCCGCGGTCGGGACTTTTGCTGAAGCCGATGAACTGGGGCTGTTTCTCGCGGACGCCGGGAGCGCTGATGACGAAGGTGGCCTGGTCGCGTCCGCGCGATTCCTCGGCGATGAGGCCGTGGTCGAAGAGATGTCCGCCGTGCTCAATGCCCTGGTCGGTGAGCAGGAGGGTTCCGCTGTGGCGGTTCCGTTCGAAAAAGGTAATGGCCGGCGTAGCGGCATTGTTGACAAGCAGTTCGAACCGCGACTCCTGCCCGAATTCGGGCGAAAGCTGCGGGATGGGATTGGAGGTGAGGGCCAGATCGGGGCGGAAGTAGTCGGTCTTGTCGAGTCCGGTGGCATATTCGCGATTGACAATGCGCTGGCGGTTACCGTTGTAGACGGCAGACGGCACCATGACGTAGTTGTCGCTCGACCACTGCGGCTGGTCGAAAGCCACGGCAACGCCCGCCTGCTGCAGGTCGCGCTGTGCCACGAAACGGAAGGTGTAGCGGATGCCGCCGGGCACGGCGGTTTTCTGCACTTCTGCCTTCCAGTCCTTGCCTGCGGGGCATGTGCCGGCCAGTTGCGCTTGGTTGTAACGGCATTCCAGCAATCGGAATCCGGGACGGGCGGACATGGATTCCGGCAACCATTTCTGTGAAAAAAGCGAGGCTGTGCCTGTGAAGAAGGTCAGCAAGGCGATGAAACAGTATTTCTTCATAGTGATGTTTGGGTTGATGATGATATATATAATAAGGAGGGCAAGGCTGCCGTCGTCGTTTTCTCACTCTCTTCGGGTTCTTGTGTGTTGCAGGGGGTTCCGTGTGCCGGAAGGGCGACCGGCATGTTGCCTTACTTGCGAATATATAGGAATAATCCGGTTACTTCCAAATAAAAATCCCGGAATATGCTTGTATTTCCTGCAGTTTGTGGTTTATGACTGCCGGCTGTTAATGAAAAAAGGAAATGTCGCGCGGACATTTCCTTTTTCCGGAAAATCGGGATATTGTATATTTCCGGCAGGAGGAGCATACCGGAGTTTCCGTTTCAGTCGATTTGGGCAGAGAGGTAGGTTTCCAGGTCTTTGTCGCCGCGGCCGGAAACGGTGACCACCACCACGTCGTCGGGGCGGAACTTCATTTGGGTGAGCGCAGCGATGGCGTGGGCCGATTCGAGCGCGGGGATGATGCCTTCGAGGCGGGTCAGTTCGAACGCAGCCTTGAGTGCTTCCTGGTCGCTGATGGCAATGACCTGTGCACGGTGCTGGGCTGCCAGGTTGGCGTGCATCGGTCCGATGCCCGGATAGTCGAGTCCGGCTGAGATGGAATAGGCTTCGGCTGTTTCGCCTTCAGGCGTCTGGATGACCAGAGTGCGCGCACCGTGCAGCACGCCGGTTGTGCCCAGCGTGAGGGTGGCAGCCGTCTTTCCCACCTCCGGAGCCAGTCCGCCGGCTTCGGCCAGTACGATGTTCACATCCGTTTCGTCGAGATAGTGGTAGATGGTGCCGGCTGCATTGCTGCCACCGCCGATGCAGGCAATCAGATAGTCGGGATTGGGTCTGCCTTCTTGCATGAGCAGCTGGTTGCGGATTTCCTCGCTGATGACGGACTGAAGACGGGCCACCATGTCGGGATAGGGATGAGGTCCTACGGCCGAACCGAGCAGATAGAACGTGTCGTCGGGATGAGTACACCAGTCGGCCAGAGCTTCGTTGACGGCATCGGTCAGCGTCATGTTGCCGGATGTGGCCGCCACCACCTTGGCGCCGAGCATCCGCATGCGCTCCACGTTGGGCCGCTGGCGCTGCATGTCGGTTTTGCCCATATAAATGGTGCATTCCATGTCGAGCAGCGCGCACACGGTGGCTGTGGCCACTCCGTGCTGGCCGGCACCAGTTTCGGCAATGATGCGCCGCTTGCCCATGCTGCGGGCAATCAGAGCCTGGCCGATGGCATTGTTGATTTTGTGTGCACCGGTGTGGTTGAGGTCTTCGCGTTTCAGATAGACCTTGCAGCCGCACAGCTGGCTCAGGCGCTTGGCCAGATAGAGAGGGGTGGGACGGCCCACATAGTCGCGCAGCAGCTGTCGGTATTCATCCTGGAAAGCTTCGCTTTCGATGGTGCGGGCATAGCATTCTTGCAGTTCCTTGATGCAGGGTTCGAGGGCAGCGGGTACAAAGCAGCCGCCAAATTCTCCGTAAAATCCTTCGGGATTGATTTGAAATGTAGTTTTCATATGCAGATTTATTTTAGTTGTTTGTATGCTGGGGAAAGGGTAGGGGAAAAAGAAAAAGGTCTGCCGTAAGCACTGCAGACCTTTTCTTTTTGCTGAATCCGATATTTATACTGGATGTGAAACTTGCATATTAGGACTGACCCCTTACGGCTGTGATAACTGTAAGCGGCGCCACCAAAACAGATTTGTATGCAAGTACATCATGGTTGTTGCTTTTTAGAATTTTTCTTGCTGCAAATATAGCGAAATATTTTAACAAACAAGAAAAATGACGTTTTTTTTTGAAAAAATATGCCTGTTGGTAAAAAATGGGGCGAATAAACAGTAAAACGGCAGTTGAAACGGTCTTTTCCTTACAGCGACCGCCTCCGTCTGTCCCGTTTTTGCTTGTCTGCTTTTGGGGAGAAAAACAGTCAGTACTTTAGAAAAAACAAAAGTACCGACAGAAAAAACTAAAGTACTGACAGGATTTTCTAAAGTACTGACTGTTTCCGGCAGGTCCGGCCGGGCAGTTTTATACCTGCCGGGGCGATAACGGTGAGGAGGCATGAACTTCTGTAAACGTGGACTGAAGGAACATCGGCCGCCGTTATTTCGCAGGAATAGAGGATTTTTTCTGTTTTAGAGCATTTCTTAAAAATATACCCGTTTTTTTGTGCGATATGCTAATTTTGATTAAATTTGTCACGGTCATGGAAGTCTATAAAGAAATAGTTAGCCTTTTGGAAGAGATGTCGCCAATCAGTTTGGACGACATGTCATCCATACGTCTGATGAAACGGACGGACACAAAGTTCCTGACCAATCTTCCGACTTTGTTGAAGCTGTTGAAACTGGCACAGAAAAATTATTTTGTTCAGGAAGTCAACGGCCACAGGGTGGCCAATTATGCCACTACTTATTGGGACGACGCTCTGCACCACCAGTTTTACCGGATTCATCAGTGCGGCCACCGGCCCCGCACCAAGGTGAGAGTGCGCTTCTATTCCGATTCGGAACTGGCTTTCCTGGAGGTCAAGAAGAAGAATAATCACGGGAAAACATCGAAAAAACGGATTCATGTTCCTTCGGTCGATGCTGTGGTGAACGAGCGGTATGGCGAGGATTTCCTGCAAAATCTTACCGGCCACACCTTCGACGAGATTATTCCGACTCTTTCCAACCGCTTCAAGCGGATTACCCTGGTCAACCACGGCAAGACGGAACGGTTGACGATTGACTTCGACCTCAGTTTCCTGAACCGCGAAAATGGAGTGGAACAGGCGATGGAGAACATCGTAATCATAGAACTCAAGCGCGACGGCCGGCTGCCCTCGCCCATCATGCCCGTCCTGCGCGAATTGCGCATCAAGCCCGCGGGGTTCAGCAAATATTGCGTGGGACTGTCTGTTACGGACAATACGCTGCGGAAAAATATGTTCAAGGAACGACTGGTCTATATCCGCAAGATAGCGGAAAGGAACTGTTTGTCCCACTGACGACATATGCGAATCAGTTTGATATACTTGAAATAACCTAACTAACCTCAAATCATTATGAACGAATTGTTTGCCTATCTATTCCATACAGGGGAATTTGGCCTCTCCATGTTCCGGGAATTTGCCGAATTGTTATTGGGCTTTACCCTTAACCTGCTCGTCGTATGGATAGTTGTCCACTTCTTTTATTATCCGAAAAGCCAGCGGCGTGATTATTATTTTACGTTCATCCTCTTGGGCGTCAGCATATTCATGCTGATTTATGTGCTGCTGGGCAAATCGTCCGACATGGGACTGGGGGCAGCATTGGGGCTTTTCGCCATTTTCGGAATTATCCGGTATCGTACGGAGAGTGTTCCCATCCGTGAAATGACCTATCTCTTCTTCCTTGTGGCTTTGTCCGTGCTCAATGCCAAAATGGGGGATTTGCATATCGTGGGACGCATCTTCGTCAACCTGATATTCGTTTTCGTGGTCTGGGGATGTGAAAAGTTCCTTTCGAACCATCGGGAATCCTGCAAGTTTGTGAAATATGATAATATAGACCTCATACAGCCGGAGCGCTATGACGAACTCAAGGCCGACCTGGAGCGTCGGCTGGGAGTCGAGGTTTTTCGGGTAGAAGTGGGAGCTGTCGATTTTCTCAAGGATATGGCCATGCTCCGTGTGTTCTATAATGACCCGGAAGGAACAGTGAAATCAGTAGACCGAACCTTTAAAATACCACAAGACAATGCGTTTTAAAAAATCTATCCTGCTTGCTTTTGCGGCATTGACAGCAAGTCCGGCGGTTGCCGGCGGTGAATTTGGCATTTGGACCAGTCTGGGCGCGGAGAAAGACTTGACGGACCGGATTTCTCTGGATGCGAATTTCGATTTCCGTACACAGGGTAATCTGGAAGGTGCCGGGCGGTGGGCCGGCGGACTGGGCCTGGGCTTTAAGGCCAACAGTTGGCTCAAACTGGGCGGCGGATATGTATATATATATGACTATATGCCCCAGGAAAGCGAGGTGAACATTACGAACTCAGGCAAGGTGAACGGTTATAATGTTGATCACGGCTATTGGCGCAGCAAGCACCGCTTCTATGTCGAAGGGACCGGAAGCCTCAAGGCCGGGCGTTTCAAGTTCAGCTTGCGTGAGCGCTATCAGTATACCTATTTTATGCCGGACGACGTCAACCGTACCCGTTACCGCGACGAAGTGCAGGGAGGGTTCACCGGTGAAACCTATCCCTGGAACGGGCAGGAGTTTATGGAGATGACCGTTGGCGAGAAGCATAAGAGCGGGAAAAACAAGCATGTGCTGCGTTCCCGTTTGAAGGTGGAATACAACATCCCCCGCTGTCCTTTCAATCCTTATGCCACCTATGAGCTGACAAACAGCCTGACCGATGCGCTGGACCTTGACAAAATGCGCGTGACCGTCGGCACAGAGTGGAAAATCACCAAGAAGCATGTTGTCACCATGGGTTACCTTTTCGAGCGCGGCCATGACGAGGGGCCTGAGGCTACCAACCATGTGCTGGATTTGAGCTATAAGTTCAAGTTCTGACCTGCCGCGAGGCGGAAAGCCGGCATCCCGGCCGTTTCCGCCCTCCGGTAATGCCGGATTCCGGTTGATGGGAAATCTCTTTTATTCATCCAACCTATTCAAAGCTATATCTCATATGAAAAGATTTCTGTTGATGCTGTGTGGTGCCATGTTGGGCTTTGTAGCCCAGGCGCAGCAGTTGGACTATCTGACCTGTAAGACGACGGACGGCAAGGAAGTGAGTTTGCCTGTCGACGGATTGAAAATCACCTTTGAGGGCGGCGTGTTGCATGCTCAGACTGCGGGACAGCAAGTGCAGTTTCCTTTGGCGGAGATGGACCGCATGTTTTTTGCTTCCACTCCGGCCGCGGTGGGCAGTCTTGTTGACGATGCAGTCCGCGTGGCCATTGTGGACGGACGCCTGCAGGTGAATGCTCCGGCAGGAGCTCGGGTGAGCGTTTTCACGCTTGACGGACGCCGGGTGGCCGGTTACGGTCTGCCCAAGGGCGTATATATTGTAAAGGTAAACGATAAAACTTATAAACTGCTGGCCAAATGAAACGGATAATGATGCTGGCCCTGCTGGCGGGGCTGACTTGCGCCGCATGGTCGCAGACAATGAAAATACACCGCGGTGCCGTCAGTGTGGCTGTGCCGGTAGCCACCGCGGGCGAAATGACATATTCAGCGGGAGGTACGGCGCTGACCGTACAGGGTGTAACCTATCAGATCAGCGAGATTGACAGTATAACCGTAGACCGCTCGGAAGTCGTTCCCAACTCTGTCAATGTGCGTTATGAAGGTAATCGGGCGCGCGTTGAAGTGTCCTCCGATGTGATGCCCCATCTTACGATTCAGGCAACGGGAGCCGATGTCTCTGTTACGGCAGCGGCTGATTTTCTGGAGGAAATCTATTATACGTTGTCGGGGCGTTCGGACGACGGTTCCTTCTTCATGGAAGGGGAGTTCAAGTCGACGGTTACGCTGGACAACCTGACATTGACCAATGCCGACGGACCGGCCATCGACATAGCCAACGGCAAACGCATTGACGTGATTGTGCCCGACGGAACAACGACGACGCTGGCCGACGGTGTCGGCGGCACGCACAAGGCCTGCTTCTTTGTCAACGGTCATCCGGAATTCAAGGGCGGCGGCGAGTTGCAGATTACAGGAAACACGAAACACGCCTTTGCTTCCGACGAGTACACCCGTCTGAAGGACGGATTCGGCACGTTGCGCGTGCTGAAAGCTGTGGGCGACGGCTTGCACATCGAGCAGTATTTCCTGATGCAGGGCGGAAATGTCATTATCTCCAATACGGGCGGAGACTGTGTAGACGTGTCCATAACGAACGATCCGCTTGACGAGATGAACGGTCAGGCCATCATGGAGGGCGGTAGCCTGAAAATGACGGTTGCGGCCGATGATGTGAAGGGGATGAAGTGCGACAGCGCGATGACCATATCGGGAGGTACCATCGAGGCGGGAGTGACCGGCCAGGGAGCAAAGGGACTCAGCGTCGGGACCGACTTGCTGATACAGCAGAAAACGGCTGTGCTTACTTCCGTGAAGATGATAGTCACCGGCGGCACGTTCATGCCGGGCGACCCGTTGCTTGAGGCCAAGTGCCGCGGCATTAAGGTGGACGGCAACTTTGTCTTCGACGGCGGCGACATCAACATCACGGTGTCCAACAGCGCGGCCAAGGCCATCAACGTTGACGGAACCTATACCTACAAGAGCGGAACCATCAATTGCTTTGTGGACGCTGCCCAAACCCTGCCTTAAAAGAGAACCATCCACGCCGGGGCACTACATGGGCTCCGGCGTTTTTTATTTTCAACCTTTTCATCTATTAACCGTTTATGCATCAACAAGCGAACAAGAAAGGAGCGTTGCTCCTGTCACATTTATTGCTGGGCTCTGCGCTTTGGGCGCAGCAGAAGCCCAACATTATCCTGTTTATGGTCGACGATATGGGCTGGCAGGAAACGTCTGTACCCTTTCATACGACCGAAACCCAGTTGAATCATCGTTACCGTACGCCCAACATGGAGGCGCTGGCGGCCAAGGGCGTCAAGTTCATGCAGGCTTATGCCTGTCCGGTGTCGTCGCCGTCGCGCTGCAGCCTGATGTCGGGTATGAATGCGGCGCGCCACCGTGTCACCAACTGGACACTGCTTTATGACACGAAGACCGACCAGACCAATCCGGTTATCGAAACGCCCGACTGGAACTACAACGGCATACAGCCCGCCGGCACCACGCTCGACAAAGACCGGAAAAACGCGACGCTGATTACTTCGTTGCCCGAAATCCTCCGGCAGAACGGATACCTGACGATTCATTGCGGCAAGGCGCACTTTGGCGCGCGCGGAACGTCGGGAGCGGATCCGTTGAAGATGGGTTTTGACGTCAATATCGCAGGAAGTGAAATCGGCGGACCGGGCAGCTATCTGAGTGAACGGAATTTCGGAGCCGGCTCCAACTTTGCCATTCAGGGGCTGGATGCCTATTTCGGTTCGGGAAAGTTCCTGACGGAGGTGCTGACCCTTGAGGCCAAAAAGGCATTGGAGGCGCCCATCCGCGAAGGCAAGCCCTTCTATCTTTACATGTCGCATTATGCCATCCATACGCCCTATGAGGAGGATGTGCGCTTCAGCGGTAATTACCGCAACCGCACCGACCCGTATTTCGGCGAGCAGCTCAACGAGATGGAGGTGAGACATGCCGCCCTCGTGGAGGGAATGGACCGCAGCCTGGGCGACCTCATGCAATTTCTGGAGGACCGCAAGGTGGCGCAGAACACTATCATCCTCTTCATGTCCGACAATGGCGGACAGGGTGTCGGAGTGCGGCAGGGACGTCAGAACTTCGACCAGAACTATCCCGCCCGCGGAGGCAAGGGCTCGGCCTATATGGGCGGTGTGCGTGAGCCGATGATTGTCTACTGGCCCGGGGTGACGAAACCCGGGAGCGAGACGCAGCAGCGGGTGATGATTGAGGATTTCTTCCCCAGCATTCTGGAAATGGCGCAGGTGAAGCGCTACGAAACGGCGCAGACGCTCGACGGAGTCAGCTTTGTGAAGGCGCTCAGGAAGCCCGGCACAAATAAGGAGCGGCCCATCGTGTGGCATTATCCGAACCTGTGGGGCGAAACGCAGGACAAGAATGAGGGATATGGTGCCTATTCTGCGATACTCATGGGCGACTATCATCTGATTTATCATTGGGAAACGGGGCAGAAGCGGCTCTACAACGTGCGTGAGGACATTGGAGAACGCAATGACCTGGCAGCCAGCGAACCGAAACTGGTGAGGAAACTGTCGCGTGAGTTGGCGGATTATCTGAAGGAGACGGAGGCGCAGCGGCCTTTCTTCAAGGCGGACAACCGGCCGTGTCCTTATCCCGACGAGGTGGAGTGAACGGCCGTTGAGGCCGGCGTGCTGCCGGCCGGATAAGCAGCGGGGAAAGTGGAGCGAAGGTGCGCCGCTTTCCCCGTTTTCTCTTGTCCGTTCCGTGCCCGGGCCGGTTCTGCACGCCGTGGCTTCCTGCCGGTGGCGGGGCTGAGGACTTCTGCGTACCGGCGGCGTGGAGCTTTCCCGTAGCCTTTGCTGCATCGGCGAAGAGGAAATCAATGACAGCGCAGGCTGTAGGCCGACCGCCTTGCTCGTTCTTAGTGTTTCGCCAGTCAACCTCACTACACTACAATGACAACACAGGCAGGAATCAGAAATCAGGTTGTCAACCGTAATTGTTTTTAGTGTTTCGCCTGTCAACCGTTGTTCGTACACCACATGTTTTTGTCGGGAAAAACAGCACCCAAAAACAGTCAGTACGTTTGTAAAAACGCTCAGTACTTTAGAAAATTCTGTCAGTACTTTAGGAAAAACAGTCAGTACTTTTGTTTTTCCTGTCCTTGCTTTCGTTTTCTCAGCACTTTTCCGAGAGAGAAAATCCTGCTTTTGTCTTCCGCCAGCGGTGCCTGAAGTGCGGGGCTGCGGCTGCTTTCCATGCGTTTTCCCCGTGTCCTTGACGTCGTCTGCGCGGGAGGTTTTTCGCCCGGCCTTCGTCGCTCCCGATAAACGGCAGCGGGCGCCGGCCTCCCCGGAAGGGAAGGCGGCGCCCGCTTTTAGAATGTTATCGTCGGGATGACGTGATTATGCTTCTTCGCTCCAGTCCATCTTCGACATGCGAACGTAGCTCTGGTAACGCTTCTTGGCCATGTTCTGGCAAGCGGCGAAGAGCTGTTCAGCCTCGTCGGGGTACTGCTTGAGTACGGAGAGGAAGCGCACCTCGCCCTTGAGGAAGTCGTTGAACTTGTCCCATTCCGGCTCCTTGGAGTCGAGCGTGAAGGGGTTCTTGCCTTCGGCTTCGAGAGCGGGGTTGTAACGCCACAGGTGCCAGTAACCGCAAGCTACGGCTGCTGCCTCTTCGGCCTGTGCCTTGCCCATACCCTTCTTCAAGCCGTGGTTGATACACGGAGCGTAGGCAATGATGACAGACGGTCCGGGGTAAGCTTCAGCTTCGCGGATAGCCTTGAGGCACTGAGCCTGGTCGGCGCCCATGGCAATCTGTGCCACGTATACGTAACCGTAGGTGGTGGCAATCATGCCGAGGTCCTTCTTGCGTACGCGCTTGCCGGAAGCGGCAAACTTGGCAATGGCGCCGAGCGGAGTAGCCTTGGACGACTGGCCGCCGGTGTTGGAGTAAACCTCGGTGTCGAGCACGAGAATGTTGACATCCTCGCCGCTGGCGATAACGTGGTCAAGACCGCCGTAGCCGATATCGTAGGAAGCACCGTCACCACCGATAATCCACTGGCTGCGCTTCACCAGATAGTGGCTGAGCTCGTCGAGCTGCTTGGCCAGTTCGTGACCCTTTTCTGCGCCGGCAGCGATGAACGGCTTCATCTTTTCGGCGATTTCCTTGGTCTTGTCGGCATCGTCCTTGTTGTCAATCCATTCCTGAGCCAGTGCCTTCATTTCATCGCAGGAGCAGTCGCAGGCGATGACCTTCTGGAGCAGGCTTTCCAGGCGCAGACGCATCTTCTTGTTGGCCAAAGCCATACCGAGACCGAATTCGCAGAAGTCCTCGAACAGGGAGTTGGCCCAAGCCGGACCCTGACCCTTTTCGTTGGTCGTATAGGGAGTTGAGGGGATGGAGCCGGAGTAGATAGAGGAGCATCCGGTGGCGTTGGCTACCATCTGACGGTCGCCGAAGAGCTGGGAAACGAGTTTCACATACGGAGTCTCACCGCAGCCGGAGCATGCGCCGGAGAACTCGAAGAGTGGGGTAGCGAACTGGCTCAGACGTACGTTGCTCTTCGGGTCGATGAGGTGCTGCTTGGTCTTGACGTTGGCCACGCAGTAGTCCCAGTTGGCGGCTTCGCCGAGTTCCTGTTCCAGGGGCACCATGCTGAGGGCCGGACCAGTCTTCGGCAGGCCGGGACATACGTCAACGCAGTTGCCGCAGCCCAGACAGTCGAGCACACCTACCTGCATGCGGAACTGCATGCCCTTGAAGGCGGCCGGAGCCTTCATTTCGAGCTTGTCGGCATTGAGGCCGGCAGCTTCTTCTTCGTTCATGACGAACGGACGGATGCAAGCGTGAGGACAAACGTAGGCACACTTGTTACACTGGATACAGTTCTCTGCGTTCCAGTGAGGAACAAAGGCGCTCACACCGCGCTTCTCATAGGCAGCGCAGCCCTGGGGCCATGTGCCGTCCTCATATCCCTTGAAGGCAGATACGGGCAGAAGGTCGCCGTTCTGTGCATTGATGGGGCGTACGACGTTGTTGATGAATTCGGGATCGTTGTTGGCTGCCTTTTCGTCAGCAGGTAGGTTGGCCCAGGCGGGATCAACAGCCAGTTCCTTGTATTCGCCTCCGCGGTCAACGGCTGCATAGTTCTTGTCGACAACGTCCTGACCCTTCTTGCCGTAGGATTTCACGATGAACTTCTTCATCTGCTCTACAGCCAACTCAACGGGAATCACTTCGGTGATGCGGAAGAAGGCTGACTGGAGGATGGTGTTGGTGCGGTTGCCCAAACCGATTTCCTGAGCAATCTTGGTGGCGTTGATGTAGTAAACCTTGATGTTCTTCTCGGCCAGAACCTTCTTCACGTTGTTGGGGAGGTTCTTGACCAGTTCCTCACCTTCCCAGATGGTGTTGAGCAGGAAGGTTCCGCCCGGCTGGATACCGCGTAGCACATCATACATGTGGAGGTAAGCCTGTACGTGGCAGGCCACGAAGTTAGGCGTATTTACCAGGTAAGTGGAGCGGATTACGGAGTCACCGAAACGCAGGTGAGAGCAGGTGAAACCGCCCGACTTCTTGGAGTCATAGGAGAAGTAGGCCTGGCAGTGCTTGTCGGTGTTTTCACCGATAATCTTCACGGAGTTCTTGTTGGCACCTACCGTACCGTCGGCACCCAAACCGTAGAACTTGGCCTGGAACATGCCCTCGCCGCCCATGGCGATTTCTTCCTTCGGAGGCAGAGACGTAAAGGTAACGTCGTCGATGATGCCCACGGTGAAGTGGTTCTTGGGCTCCGGCAACTGCAGGTTCTCGTAAACGGAGATAATCTGGGCCGGTGTGGTGTCGTTGGAGCCGAGACCGTAGCGGCCGCCGACAACGAGCGGAGCGTTCTCCTTGCCGTAGAGTGCTTCTTTAACGTCGAGATAGAGCGGTTCGCCGTTGGCGCCGGGTTCCTTCGTGCGGTCGAGCACGGCAATGCGCTTACAGGTAGCCGGGATGGCGCCGAGGAAGTGCTTGACAGAGAACGGACGGTAGAGGTGAACGCTGATGAGACCCACCTTCTCGCCCTTGGCCGTCAGATAGTCGATGGCTTCGCGGGCAGCCTCGGAGGCAGAGCCCATGAGTACGATGACGCGGTCGGCGTCTTCAGCTCCGTAATAGTTGAAGAGGCCGTATTTGCGGCCGGTGATGGCGCTGATTTTTTCCATATACTCTTCCACAATGGCGGGCACGGCATCGTAGAACGAGTTGCTGCTTTCGCGGTGAGTGAAGAAGGTGTCCGGATTTTCAGCCATACCGCGGGCAACGGGGTGCTCGGGAGTGAGGGCACGGTTGCGGAATTCGGACAGCGCTTTCTGGTCGATGAGCGGAGCGAGGTCCTCGGCTTCCATGAGCTCAATCTTCTGGATTTCGTGCGAGGTGCGGAAACCGTCGAAGAAGTTGACGAACGGCACGCGGCTCTTGATGGTGGCGAGATGGGCTACGCCGGCCAGGTCCATGACTTCCTGCACGGAGCCTTCAGCCAGCATGGCGAAGCCGGTCTGGCGGGTTGACATGACATCCTGGTGGTCACCGAAGATACACAGAGAGTGGGATGCCAGTGTACGTGCGGACACGTGGAACACACAAGGCAGCAGTTCGCCTGCAATCTTGTACATGTTCGGAATCATGAGCAGCAGACCCTGTGAAGCCGTGTAGGTAGTGGTCAGGGCACCTGCCTGCAGGGAGCCGTGCACTGCACCAGCGGCGCCGCCTTCCGACTGCATTTCCTGAACAAGAACGGTTTCGCCGAAAATGTTCTTACGCCCCTGTGCAGCCCATTCGTCTACATATTCTGCCATTGTAGAGGATGGGGTGATGGGGTAGATGGCGGCCACTTCGCTGAACATATACGAGATGTGTGCAGCGGCCTGATTGCCATCACAAGTGATGAATTTTTTTGCCATGTTGTTGTCGAATGTGCTGTTGTGCCAAGCGGGGGAAAGGGGATGTGCCGCGCTGTGTCGGCATACCGCATCGGCCGTTCGGTCAGCAGCTTGTTAATATTAAATGGTAGTTTTTGTTTCGTTCATGACAGCGGTCGGCCGCAGTGCCGGGGGCAGGCGGCTGCCGTGTGTCAGTACAGGAAGCCGAAGAGCCAGAGCGGGATGTCCTTGTCGTGGCTGATTTCGGTGTTGTATCTGACGTAGATGGTGCCGGAGTTGGCCTTGACGCGCTTGTACTTGTCGCAGACGCAGATGTCGAGCGAGTTGTCAACGCGGAAAGTGCCTTCGCGGCGGCCCTTGTTGACGGTGTGATGCCGCCAGAGGGTGTTGACGAGGAAGGTTTCCATCATGTTCTGCTCCTTGATGGACGAGGTGCAGACGGCATAAAGGAGGTTGGTGTCGTGCATGAAGACGCCGGCCGGCTTTTTGGGGAAGGTTTCGTTCTCGTGGTAAATCATGTTGATGAGACGGGCTTCCTCCAGATATTTCAGGTAGTTCATGACCGTGGCGCGGCTGGTGCCGATTTCCTCGGCCAGTCGGCTTACGTTGGGTGCCGGCGTTTCGCCGATGGCCAGCAGGTAGAGCAGCTTCTTGATGCGCGAGAGGTATTTCAGTTCCACCTGCTTGTTGAACAGGACATCCACCTCGAGCATCATGTTCATGGCCTTCAGCAGTCCTTCGGTGAAGTTGCGGTTTTCCAGGAAGAAGGGGTAGTAGCCATGGTTGAGGTATTCCATGAAGTGCTGCCAGGGACGCACCTTGGGCAGGATGGTCTTGAGAATACTCTCGTGGTTGTTGAGAATGTCGTTGATGGTGAAGGTGGGGATTTTGTTGTCCGTCTGCAGGTTGATGTATTCGCGGAAAGAGAATCCGTGCAGCACGTAGCAACGGCTGATGGAAGAGAGCTCCGTATCGTCTTCGTTGTCATCCACCGAGGTGGTGGTGTAGACGATGCGCAGGTTGGGGTAGCGGTGGTAGCATTCGCACAGCTGCCGGCGCCAGTCGGTCAGTTTGAACGCCTGGTCGATGAGCAGCACCAGTCCGCCCTGAGCCACGAATTCGCCGGCAAACTCCACGATGCCGCGGCCCTGGAAATAAAAGTTGTTCATGTTGATGTAGAGGCATTTCCGCAGGCGTACATCAAATTTCTCCTTGGCAAACTGCAGCAGGAAGGAGGTGCGGCCTACGCCTCTGGGCCCGCGAATGGCAATCATCCGGTAGCTCCAGTCAATGGTGTCCATCAGCGAACGGCGGATAGGGGCATTGAATTGCTCTATCAGAAATGCGTGCGTTTGGAAAAATGACTCCATAATGAATCTCTTTTATTTTATGTCTTGCAAAGATACAACTTCTATTTATATTGAAAGGTGGAGATGACAATTTTTTATATTTTTGCCGCGATAATCTCTCCTGTACAGGTCGTGGCGGAAAGGCGGTGAGGATGCCTGTCGGAAAGGTTAACGAATGTGAATACAAATTTGGATTTCGCCCGAAAATGTATTATCTTTGCAGTAGAGCCGGGCGGCAGAGCAGTATATTTCTGTTTTGCCGCCTTTTTTATCGCCTTTCGTGATTTTTCTGTCGGGCCGACAGTTTTTTTTCTTCCTGCTTTCGGAAAATCTTCTCCTGCTTTTCGTCGTTCCGGTCCGCCCGGAGGCGCCGTTGGCTGCCGGTTCCGCTGTTTGCGGACGGCGGACGGGAGAGCGGAAATATAAAGTTTCTTAAATCTTTCGTAGGTCCGCGGGGCGGATTCCGCGGGTCGGGGCGCGTTGAAATGGCGTTGCCGGCCTGCATTTGCGGGGGAAATCTTGGCGGTTTCGTCAAAACTTTGTAGTTTTGCATTACGACCATGAACACGATTCCTTCCTTATTGCTGATTTATACCGGTGGAACCATCGGTATGCTTGAGAATCCCGAGACCGGCGCGCTCGAGAATTTCGATTTTGAGCAGTTTCGCCAGCATGTGCCCGAACTGAAGCGGTTTAACTATCAGATTCATTCCTATACGTTTGCTCCGCCCATCGATTCGAGCGACATGGAGCCGCGCTATTGGGTGCGGCTGGTGCAGATTATCAACGAGAACTACCAGTGGTATGACGGTTTTGTCATCCTGCACGGCACCGACACGATGGCCTATACGGCTTCGGCCCTCAGCTTCATGCTTGAGAATCTGGGCAAGCCGGTCATCATCACCGGCTCGCAGTTGCCCATCGGAAAGTTGCGCACCGACGGTAAGGAAAATCTGCTGACGTCCATCGAAATCGCCGCTGCGCGCAATGCCAAGGGAGAGCCGATGGTGCCGGAGGTCTGCATCTTTTTTGAAAACCGGCTCATGCGGGGCAACCGCACGACGAAAATCAGTTCCGAGGGTTTCAATGCGTTCCGTTCGTTCAACTATCCTTCCCTGGCCGATGCGGGGATTCACATCAAGTATGACACCCATCTGATTCGCCGCCCCAATCCCTCCCTCCCTTTCCGTCCTCACTATCTGATGGACAGCAATATCGTGATTCTGACCCTCTTTCCGGGCATTCAGCAGCATGTGGTCGGCTCCATACTGGGCATCAAGGGCATCAAGGCGGTTATCCTCAAGACCTTCGGCTCGGGCAATGCGCCGCAGAAGCGCTGGCTGTTCGACATGCTGAAGGAACTGAATGAACGGGGCGTCATTGTGGTGAACATTACGCAGTGTTCGCAGGGGTCGGTGGAAATGCACCGCTATGAAACCGGTCTGCAGCTGCTGCAGGCAGGAGTGGTCAACGGTTTCGACTGCACGCTGGAGTGCATGGTGACCAAGCTCATGTTCCTTCTGGGTCACGGTTACGGGAAGGAAAAGATTATGCAACTGATGAACACGGACATCGCTGGCGAAGTGACGCTGGGCTGCGAGTGAAGCAGGCGGCCGCGTGCGGCCGTAGGGAGTCCGCGTAAGTATAAGGTATGAAGAAAACGCTTTTTGGCTTGCTCCTGTTGTGCTTGCCCTTCTTGTGGGCTTGCGGCGACCGGGAGCAATTTGTATTTGAACCCCTGTCCCATGCGGAGTTGCTGCGCACCTGTCGCGGCGAGGGATGGACGGGCGTTGAGGTGCTCGACGCCTGGCATCCGGGCCATGTGCTCCACCGCTATCTGCTGGTGCCGCGCGGGGCTGACGTGCCGGCCGGACTTCCCGAGGGCACGCTGGTGCGTACCCCATTGGAGCGGGCTGTCCTGTTCTCCTCCGTGCATGCCGCCCTCCTGGCCGACCTGCGCGCGCTCAATGCGGCCGGCGGTGTGTGCGACGCCGCCTACGTGCTGCATGACACGTTGCGCCGCTGCCTTGCCGACGGCCGTCTGGCCGACATGGGCTCGTCCGTCCAGCCCGACATGGAACGCCTGGCCCGGCTGCGTCCCGACGCGCTTTGGGTATCTCCTTTTGAAAATGCCGGTTATGGGGCGCTCGAAACGCTGGGCGTGCCCATTATCGAGTGTGCCGACTATATGGAAACGTCGGCCCTGGGCCGTGCCGAGTGGATGAAATTCTACGGCATGCTGGTGGGGCGTGAGGCTGAGGCCGATTCGCTCTTTGCCGAGGTGGAGCGCAGTTACCGGGAACTGGCGGAGCTGGCGGCCCGGGCTGACCGGCATCCGTCGCTGCTCTGCGACGTGAAGCAGGGCAGTGCGTGGTATGTGCCGGCCGGCAACAGCTATCTCGGCCGGCTATTCGCCGATGCCGGCGCCCGCTATCTTTTTGCCGGACGTTCCGGGCAGGGCTCGGTGGCGCTTTCCTATGAAACCGTCTTTGCCGAAGGGCACGACGCCGACGTGTGGATTGTCAAATATGGCCGCTCGGTGCCTTACACCTATGCTTCGCTGGTGCAGGACTTCCCGTCCTATGCCGCCTTCCGTCCCTGGAAGGAGCGGCGCATCTTCGGTTGCAATACCTATGAGATACCTTTCTACGAGGAAGTGCCTTTCCACCCCGACCGCCTGCTGCGCGACATGGTGGAAGTGCTTCATCCCGGCCTTCTGCCCGGCCATGCGTTGCGCTACTACCGTCCGCTCGCCGCAGGGGAGTAGGCCGCCGGCGGTCAGCAGCCTTTCGCGTCGGGCCGTCACCCTTACCTTCCCATTCCGAAACCTTGTAAAAAAAATCCCGCCTTGCGATTCTTACCTCTTTTCCTGCTTCCCCTTCTTCTGTTGGCCAACCTTTTTTACGGCAGTGTGGACCTGCCGGCGGCGCAGGTGGTGCAGGCGCTGCTCGGCCAGACGCCGGCCCACGACGTGGCGACTGTCATTGTGCTGCAGTCGCGGCTGCCGCAACTCTGTACGGCGTTGCTGGCCGGCTGTTCGCTTTCCGTTTCCGGACTGGTGATGCAGACGGTATTTGCCAACCCTCTGGCCGACCCCTCCATCCTGGGAGTGAGTTCGGGGGCCGGACTGGGAGCGGCGCTGGCGCTGTTGCTGTTCGGAGGAAGCTGGACCGCGGGAACTTTCGTGCTTTCCGGTCATCTGCTGACCGTTTTCTTCGCTTTTCTCGGCGCCATGGCCGTCATTGCCTTGCTACTGGCCTGTTCGGCCCTGCTGCGCAGCAATCTGTTGTTGCTGGTGACGGGTGTCATGGTCAGCTTTGCCGTTTCGTCGGTAGTTGCCTTGCTGAATTTCTTTGCTACGGCCGAGGGCGTGCGGAGCTATGTGATTTGGGGCCTCGGCGATTTCAGCGGCGTCACGTTGCAGCGGTTGCCCTTTTTTGCCGCGCTCACGCTTCCGGCCCTGCTGGCGGTGGCGTTGATGTCGAAACCGCTCAATGCCTTGCTGCTGGGCCGCGATTATGCAGCCAACCTGGGCATTCCCGTGGGGCGGGTGCGTGCGCTGCTGCTTTTTCTCTCCGGTTTGCTGACGGCTGTGGTGACCGCCCTGTGCGGCCCGATTTCGTTTATCGGTCTGGCTGTTCCGCACATGGCGCGGCTCACGCTCCGCACGGCCAATCATCGCCTGCTGGTGCCGGCTACGCTGCTTTGGGGAGCCGATGTGGCGCTTTTCTGCAACTTCCTGTCCCATCTGCCCGGCGACCGCGGCCTTCTGCCGCTCAATGCCATCACGCCCTTGCTGGGAGTGCCCGTCGTGTTGTACATTCTTTTCCGCCGGCGCACGTTCTGATGGCGGCGTGCGTGACGGAGCGGACGCCGGGGCCGGTTGTGGAGGAAAGCGGCCCGTTTTTTCCTTTCTTTTTCCCTGTTTTCGGAAAAAAACAGGCCGCCGGATAAAAAAATCAGCTTTCCGATGTCACGTTTCTCGTTTTTCTGCGTCTTGTCATTGTAAATGGAACTCGAAGCATTCAAACTGAAGGTACTGCCCTTGCGGGACAAGCTGCTGCACTATGCCCGGCGGCTGACCGCCGACGGCGCAGAGGCGGAAGATGCCGTACAGGAAACTTTTCTCCGGCTGTGGGACCACAGGGAGGAACTGGACCGGTATGACAGTATCGAAGCCTTTGCCATGACGCTGGTGCGCAGCGCCTGCCTGGATGCCTGGCGGCGGCAGCAGCGTTACGAGCAGCTCGACGAAAGCGGTGCCTCGGAATGGGCGGAGAGCCCGGAACACGGGCTGGAGGTGAGCGACGAGGCACGGTTGGTGCGCGAAATCATTGACACGCTGCCGGCGCTGCAACGCCTCGTCCTCTTGAAAAAGGATGTTGAAGGACTGGAAACCGAAGAGATAGCCGCCATCACCGGCTGCAACGCCGAGGCGGTGCGCAGTAACCTTTCGAGAGCCCGTAGGCGGGTGAGGGACATTTATCTGCAAGTTGTCAGAGAAAGGAAAAGGAGGAACGGATGATGAATATGGAGCATTTGCTGGAAAAGTATTTTGAAGGAACCACCACTTGTGCCGAAGAACGCCAGTTGCGCGACTTTTTCCTGCACGGCGACGTACCGGAGGAGTGGGCGGACTACCGTCCGATTTTTGTCTGCATGCAGGAGGAAATCGACGGCAGGCGCGCGGCCGCTGCAGAGCCGGTGGGCGAGGCACGTTCCGCTGGCGGCAGGCACAAGCTGTTCCGTTTCCGCCGTCTGGCGCTTTGGAGCACGGGAATGGCGGCGGCGCTGGCGGTCGGCTTCCTGCTGGGGCGCAGCGGTTGGATGACTTCGGCCGAGGCCGAGAACTATGTGGTCATCAACGGTGTGTATTCCGACGATGAGCGCCTGGTGCGCGAGAAGGCGATGGAGGCGCTGGAGAATGTGAGTTTCGACGAGGAGGAACTGCGCGATATGCTGGCTTCCCCTTTATAATGACAGGAAAAGCAGATGAAAGACATGAAAAAGTCAAACAGCAATAGGTGCCGGCTCCGCTGGTGGTGTGCGGCACTTTGCCTGGCCGTGCTGCCCCTGCGGGCGCAGGAGGGGCTCAGCGTGGCCCAACTTTTTGAAAAGTTCGACCGTGCCGACGGCGTGGTTTCGGTCAACCTGAGCGGCAACCTGCTCAAGGCCTACGACCTGACGCTCTACCGCAGCCTGGTCTTCGACAACGTGGCGCCGCACGAGAAGGAAGTGGAACTGCGCATCCGCCACGACGCCAAGTCGGGTCAGGTGGTCAACCGCCAGGAAATCGTGCAGAACGGCAGCCTGCGCAGCGCCTACTACGAGCTTTCGCCCGTTTCGCGTAACCGTCGCAAGGTGAACCGCTTCCTGCTCTACAAGCGCACGAAGGAAAACAAGGCGACGGTGGTCTATGTGGAAGGCAACATTGATGCGGAGCAGCTGATGGACATTCTGTATCGCGACAAAAAGAAGGAAAAATAGTAATTAAAAAATGATAGTATGAAAAACAGAAGAAGCGCGGTGATTTTGGGACTATCCCTCGGCCTTTCGGCCATAAGCGCATTGCAGACGTATGGCCAGGAGCGGAAGCAGGCCACAGTGGAAGTCCGTAAGGATACCGTACTGGTGGTCAAGGGCCGGAGTGACATGAGAATCAAGGTGTACGAGGAAGTGCCGGCCGGGAAGGGCGAGAGCCGGGAAGTGTACAGCGGGGTGTTTGTGGACCGCATCAACGAAAGCAGCAACGACGTGCTCGACATCCTGCCGTTCCTGCCGAAGAAGAAAAGCCGTTCGGACCGCTATGTCTTTACCGAAACGGGGCCAGTGTTCTATTTCATGTTTACCCGTCAGAGCACCGGTGCCGTGCGCTACAATACCAGTTTTCCGCAGAAGGGCGGCGGCTCCTTTGAGTGGGGCTTCAACTTTCTGGGTTCCACCATCTGCAAACGGGAACATGTCGGCCTGACTTATTCCGCCGGCTTTGCCTATACACGCTACCGCTTCGACGCCAATGCGGCGCTCGACCGCGTGGACCGTCACATCGTGTGGCAGTCTGCGCCCGAAGGTGTGGACTACGTCAAGAGCTGGATGCGCTATTGGACCTTCCGTGTGCCGTTGTGTCTGGAGTGGCAGCCCAACCGGAAAATTTCGTTTGCGGCAGGACCGGAGCTGGAGGCCCGCTTTGCCATGAAGTCGAAGGCCAGATATGCCGGCGACACGCATACGATGACCAGCAGCATGAACACGAATCCCATCGGTGCCAACCTGTATGTGCAGGTGGGAATCAAGAACATACAGTTTGTCGGCCGTTTCGGCCTGACGCCGCTGATGGACAGCAGCCGGGCGCCGAAGCTTTACCACTCTTCGCTGGGTATCGGCATCAGTTTGTAGGATAAGCCGTCCTTTTGTCCGCGGGCCGCAAAGCTTTCATGAGGGAGTTTTGCGGCCCGTCGGGTAGGTGGCCGCCGGCGGAAAAACAAAAGTACTGAGTGTTTTTTCTAAAGTACTGACAGAATTTTCTAAAGTACTGACAGAAAATCCTAAAGTACTGAGTGTTTTTTCCGCCGGCGGCCGTTTTTGCAGAGCCGCCTGCCGTGTTCTCCGTCAAGAGGATGAAGGGAAAAAAGAAGGCTTCCCGCGCTTTGTGTTGCGGGAAGCCTTTGTTCTGCCGTGGCGGACGGCCCTTTGGGCGGGTCCGTCGCTATCTTATTTCATAAAGCCGTCGATGGCTTCGTAGAAGGCAGGGTCTTCGCCGACTACGATTTTTGCGATGTTGCCTTCCGGGTCAATCACCAGCTTGGTGGGGAAACCGCTGATGTTGTAAATCACGGTGAGGTCCTTGCCTTCTTCCGTATTGTTGATGACGTTGGTCCAGGGCAATTCGTTTTCAGCTACGGCCTTCTTCCATTTTTCTTCGGTGTCGCCGCAGTCGATGCCGACAACTTCGAGCTTGTCCTTATACTTGGCATACATCTTCTTCATTTCAGGCATACCCTTGATGCACCAACCGCACCAGGAACCCCAGAAGTCGAGTACGACATATTTGCCCTTGAGTGAAGAAAGGGTGAAGTCCTTGCCGTCGAGAGTCTTCAGCGTGAAGTCGGGTGCAGGTTTGCCTTCCTTGATGAATTCGGCAGCCTTCTGTTTGGCGATGATGGATTCGTAGCGGGTGGCCACTTCCTTGTACATCTCCTTGAACGCTCCGTTTTTCACCTGGTCGGTGAATTTGTCATACAGCTCGGTGCCGCATTCGGGGCGGTAGTAATAGAGAAGGAAAAGAGATACTTCGGATTCGGGATGAGCCGTCACATATTCCTTGATGCCTGCCTGATTGATGCTGTCGGCAACTGCATATTCCTGACGGATGACCGTCATGCTGTCTTCATTGAGTTTTCCGGCTTCCTGAAGGGCAGTTACTCTGTTTTGGAGGGCCTCCAGCTTCTTCTGGGTCTCCTTGAGCACGGCAATGGCGTTGAGTTCTTTGTAGAAGTCGCTTCCGGTCACTTCATATTCGTCGAAAGTGCCTTTGACCGTGACGGGCGTATTCGGCTGCATCATTACACTGATAGGACGCATACGGAAGGCTTGCATGGAGCCGTCGGGATTGCGCTTGGGCAACTGGAAGAAAGATACGATTCCAGGCACAGAGTCGGTAAACTCATAGGTGAAAACTCCGTTGGGAGCGGCCAGGGTGTCAGCCTGTCCCTTGTAGGAAACGAGCACGGTGTCATTGGCCTGCATGCCGCTCAGCTCGGCAGTGAGAACGGCTTTCTTTTCGCCGCAACTGGCCATGAGCACGGCGGCGCCGGCCAGCAAGAGAATTTTTTTCATAGGTAAAACTGATATTGGTTTTTTATGTGTGACAAATGTACGCTTTTTTTCCATATGGATTCCTTTCTTTGGTGAATATTTCGTTGTAAAAGAGAAAAAAGCACGGTTTGCTTCCGTTCGGTTACTGCCGCCGGATGGTCCTGCGACAGTGAGGAATCTGTGTATTTTGGGAAAAGATGGTCTGCTCCGTCATATTTTTTGCTATTTTTGTAGCCGTTTGATTGGGTCTGTCAGCAGGTCTTGTTGCTTCTGCCGGCAAAATGCAGAGCGACGGGCCGTGTCGGTTGACGAAAATAGCATAGGTATATGGAGACGATACAGAGTTTTTCACAGATGGTGGCGCATCTTGGCGCCGGTGGCCGGCGGTTGCGCGTGGCAGTGGTTTGCGGCAGCGACTCTTCTACGCTCGAAGCCGTGGAGCGGGCGCTCCGTGAAGGGTTTGCCGAAGTGGTTTTTGTGGGCCGGGTGCCCGAAGTGCAGGCTGTTGAGGCTTTGCGGCCCTATGCAGCTTCCATCCGTTACAGGGAAGCGGCCGATGATGCCGATGCGGCCTGCAAGGCTGTGGAGCTGGTGCGTGAAGGAGGTGCCGACATTCTGATGAAAGGACTCATCAATACCGATGTGCTGTTGCGGGCTGTGCTCAACAAGGAGCGGGGCATTTTGCCCAAAGGCCGGGTCCTGACGCATCTGGCAGTGGCCCAATTGCCCGGAAACGACCGTCTGCTGTTTTTTACCGATGCTGCCGTGTTGCCTTATCCCACGCAGGAGCAGCGTTGCGAACAGGTGGCGGCGGCCGTGCGGCTGTGCCATGCTTTTGGCATCGGGGAACCGCGGGTTGCGCTGGTGCATTGCTCGGAAAAGGCCAGTGATAAGTTTCCCCATACGCTGGGCTATCGCGAAATCATAGAGCGCGCGGCATGTGGCGAGTGGGGGCGTGCCGTCGTTGACGGTCCGCTTGATGTGCGTACGGCCATCGACCCCGTGGCGTTGCAGCGGAAAGGCATCGTTTCGCCGCTTGAGGGGCGTTCCGATGTGCTGGTCTTTCCCGACATCGAGGCGGCCAACGTCTTTTATAAGACACTGACCTTCCTGGTGAAGGCCGATGTGGCCGGCATGCTGGTAGGGCCGGTTTGCCCGGTGGTGTTGCCTTCGCGGGGTGACAGCGGTGAGGACAAGTACTACAGCCTGGCATTTGCAGCCATGGCCGTGTGCCGTTGATGTCCGGTCGCGCCCGGCCGGGCCTTGTCCGCCGACTGCAGGTGCCGTTGGGTGCAGTGGCAGTCGCGATTGTATGCATTTTTATTAGTACATGACAAATATTTATATGAAGAATCAAGACGAAATCCCAGGTAAGGAGTATACCATACTGGTTATCAATCCCGGTTCCACATCGACCAAGATTGCCGTTTATGAAGACGAGCGTGCGCTGCTGCTGCGCAACATCCGGCACAGCAGCGAGGAACTGGCCCGTTTCGACCAGATTACGGACCAGCTTGAGTTCCGGCGTGATCTTGTGGTGCGTGAACTGAAGCAGATGGACATTCCGATGCATTTTGATGCCATTATCGGGCGTGGAGGGCTTTCGCGTCCGGTTTCGAGCGGAGTTTATGAAGTGAACGAACAGATGTGCCGCGACACTTATAAAGCCATCCGCCGCCATGCCTGCAACCTGGGGTGCATGATAGCTTACGAGCTGGCACAGGGCATTCCCGGTTGCCGTGCCTACATTGCCGATCCGGGAGTCGTGGACGAACTGGAGGATGTGGCGCGCATATCCGGCTCGCCGCTCATGCCCCGTATGGCCATCTGGCATGCACTCAACCAGCGGGCCGTGGCGCGGCGCCATGCTCAGGAAACGGGAGTACACTATGAGGACCTTAACCTGATTGTCTGCCACATGGGGGGAGGCATTTCGGTGGCGGCACATCGCAAAGGCCGTGCCGTCGATGCCAACAACGCTCTTGACGGTGAAGGACCTCTCTCTGTGGAACGGGCGGGAACGCTGCCTGCTGCCGACCTCATACACCTTTGCTATAGCGGAAAATATACAGAAGAGGAACTCTTGAAGCGCATTGCCGGGCAGGCCGGTCTGGTGGCGCATCTGGGAACCAATGACTTGAAGGAAATTCTGCGCAGGGGAGAAGCCGGCGACCAGAAGGCCGCCCTGTTGGTGGAAGCCATGATTTACCAGACGGCCAAGGCCATTGCCGCTGAAGGCGCGGTGCTCTGCGGAAAGGTGGATGCTGTCCTGCTGACTGGCGGCATTGCCTATTCTGACTATATAACGCAGCGCTTGCGTGAACGCATCGGATTCCTGGCGCCTGTTTACATCTATCCCGGCGAGGACGAGATGAGTGCGTTGGCCGGCAATGCGCTGGCTGCGTTGCGGGGAACGTGCGAAGTGAAAAGATATCATTGACCGTCGGCTGCCGCAAGCCTTTGCCGTGGCGGGACACGGTTGCCGGGCAATGGAGCGGCGGCGGACATTTACCGTTTGGAAAAAATGAGAAAGTTCAGAAAAATAGTAGCCATCGAGCCGGTGAATCTGTGTGACGCGGCCAAGATGGAACTGTACAGGTATGCAGACGAAGTGGTGCTGCATGAGGATTTGCCAGCCGATGATGCCTGCATCGTGGCCCGCATAGGCGATGCAGATGCCATATTGCTGAGTTTTACGTCCTCTTTGTCGCGCGCAGTGCTGGAGCAGTGTCCCGCTGTGGAGTATGTGGGCATGTGCTGCTCCCTTTATTCGCCGGAAAGTGCGAATGTGGACATCCGTTGTGCCGGGGAGCGCGGCATTACCGTGACGGGGGTGCGCGATTATGGTGACGAAGGTGTCATAGAATATGTGGTGAGCGAACTGGTGCGGCGTTTACACGGTTTTGGCTGCGAGCCCTGGAACGGTCAGCCGTCCGAAATTACGGGCGTCAGGGTCGGAGTGGTCGGCCTGGGCCGCTCAGGAGGAATGATTGCCGATGCAATGAAGTTTTTCGGTGCTGAAGTCTGTTATTTTGCCCGCAGCGAAAAGGCGGATGCCGCCCGCAAGGGATATCGCTTCCTGCCTCTGCGTGAGTTGTTGGGCTGGAGCGATGTGGTGTTCTGCTGTCTGAACAAAAACACGGTGCTGCTGCATCAGGCGGAGTTTGAAGCACTGGGACAGCATAAGCTGCTCTTCAACACCGGACTCTCTCCGGCCTGGGACGAAGCGCCTTTCAGAGAATGGCTGGAAGGGGACAATCACTGCTATTGCGATACGCTGGGTGCGCTTGGGGATGCTGCGTTGCTGCAGCACGGGCATGTTCACTGCATGGAGACATCGAGCGGATGCACCAGTCAGGCCTATGTCCGGTTGGGGCGTAAAGTGCTTGACAATATGGAACGCTATCTTTTGGGACATTGATGCGCGGTTTTGTGCGGCGCATGTATGTCCGGGCCGGCCGTTTCTGCATGAGCAGGGGCGGCCGGATATGTTTTTCCGGCGTCAGGGTACAAAAAAAGGGATACCGCTGTATCCCAACCTTGTTAACCTTAAATCTAATACTATGAAAAACACGATGCAAAAGTAGGGCTTTAGCATGAATACTCCAAATATTTTATGTTGTAAAACATGATTTTTGATAAAAATTCAGATTTGTGAACTGTTTTTGATATTTGCAGATGGCAAAATTGAATGATGGACGTTGAGAGTTCTCTTGGGGAAGCTAAGAGGAAACAGCGGCGTAAAGGTCAACTGGTAAGATGGAGTGGAGGATTTGCCGTGAATCTGGCTATCCTGCTGTTTTTTTTCAGGGGCACGGCTGTTTTGCTCAGGAACGGCTGAGGTCTTTTTATTATGAGTATGGGTTGGTGGGCTGTCCTTCCTCTGCTAGGTGCCGGGATTAGGACTGATTTTTCTAAAGTGGCGGGCGTTCTTTACCGGATCTGAGTTTTTTTCGAGAGGGGCTGTGTGCGCCTGATTGTTGGTGAATATACTTTTTTGTACGCTGGACGCTTCCTTTTTACATGGAGAGCACAAAAAAAGGGATACCACTGTATCCCAACCTTGTTAACCTTAAATCTAATACTATGAAAAACACAATACAAAGGTACAAGTTTGGAGCGAATATACCAAATGTTTTATATTTCCATCAGTTTTTTTAGGAAAAATCTGCGATTGCCAGTTTTTTTAACAAAAGGGCCGTGACTGGCAGGGATGACGGCCGTTGACCGGAAGGCCGTATGGCCGAAGGCAGGGCATTGGGAGGAAGGAAACGTGGCGGGTGATGCGGTTTGTGTCGGCGCGGCATCCTTGTTGTGAAGATTGTATCTTTGCGCGGCATGTCGTGACAGGCCTGTCGCTTTCCGGCGTCAGGGCATAAAAAAAGGGATACCGCTGTATCCCAACCTTGTTAACCTTAAATCTAATACTATGAAAAACACAATGCAAAAGTATAACTTTCTCTCGCATTCTATTCAAAAAACAGGGCGAAAGTTCTTCTTTTTTGACTTTTTTGATATTTTACCCTCGGATTTGCCAAATTCAGTTGTAAAAATGGACCGTTTCCTTTGGGGGTTACTGCTTTTTCCGGAAAAAGCCGGTGATTTTGGTGCAGAGAGTCGTTTCACGTTGCAGGAAACGCCAGGAAAAGAAGATGGACACCAGAAGTAGCGGTATGGCAGCCCATGGTGCCCAGGAGTAGGGCATACCGCAGCAGGCCAGGGCCATGCCCAGCAGCAGAGCCTGGATGAGGCAGCGGCGGAGAGTGGCCGGAGCAAAGCGGAAGCCGAAAAGCCGTCCGTAGAGGCAGGGAAGCAATGTGAGGTCTATGAGGTTGGCCGCCGAAAGCCCCAGTCCGGCGCCGGTCAGTCCCATCCAGCGGTAGCCGCCGGTAACAAGCAGGGCGAAGGCGACATAATAAATCAGTTCGGCCGTCAGATAGAGGCGCGAACGTCCGGCGGCGAGTGACAGATAGGCTATGGGGGAGTAAATGGCCTTGAAGAACATGTATGGCAGTGCGCAGAGCACCATGGGAGTGACTTCGAGAAAGGATGGGGTATAGAGCAGGGGGATGATGAAAGGCAGCCCTATGGCAAAGAGAATGAGGAAGGGCGCCATGAGCAGCACGAGGATGTCAATCTGCTGGTTGACGGTAGTGTTGGTGCGTTGCCTGTCGCCGATGCCGGCCGAGAGTCGCGGAAAGTAGTCGGCATCCATCGCCACGAAGATGAGGCGGGCGTAGCTGACGGTGAGGGTGAGTCCGGCTGCGTAGAGTCCCGCATGCCGGTAGGAAGGATCGGCATCCACCACAAAGGTGCGGATGAAAAGTTCGGCGGCCGACCCGATGATGCCGGCGGCGATGTAGGCCGAGCCCAGGCGGATCATGGTGCCGCCCTGGCGCAGGAAGTGGCGGCGGTGGGGTGAAATGCGGTAGGGGAAGAGCGGGGCCGACGCCCGGAGGTTGAGTATGAAATTGAGCGCCGTTGTGCCGACAATGACGGGGATGATGCCATCGAAGCCGAAGAACAGGTAAATCGGGACGGTAATAATGACGGTGCCCAGAGCGGCGGCCGTGGTGATGAGAGCCAGTTGCCGGAGGCGCCGCATGCCTTTGAGGATGGCCGCCTCGCCGCCGGCCAGCGTGGTGAAGCCTACGGCCGGCGCCAGCAGACAGAAATGGAGTGTGTGAGCGTGGTCGCCGGCAATGTAGCGGCTGAGGAGGGGCGAGAAGGCGATGCAGACGAGTGTGCCGAAAAGTGCCAGCAGGAAAGTCCAGGTGCGGACGAGCCGTACGTAGTAGGCCGTTTCGCGCCGGTCGCCCTGTTCATAAAGCGCCGAAAGACGCCGCACGGCGCTGAAAGCCACGCCGAAGTTGGTGGTGTTTCCCAACAACTCGATGGTGCGGCAGTATAGGTCGGCGATGCCGATACCCGCTTCTCCGATGAGCATTGCGGTGAGTTTGTTGCGCACCACGGACATGAGGATATAGAACGCCTGAATGCCTCCAAGCAGTCCTGTTGATTTCATGACGTGGTTGTAGGCAGATTTGGCCGCGTTGGTGCCCCTTTCCGGAGCGTCGGCACAGGGCGGGATGACGTTGTCCTTTTTCAATCGGCGGGAAGAAGGGGATGGGCGCTTCCTTTCGGGGCGCGGTTATACGCTGGGTAATGAGTGTCCGTTGATTTTCCGGAAAAGGTCGAGTGCATAGACATCGGTCATGCCCGATATGTAGTCGAGCATGGCCATGATGCGGTCGGCCAGACGGGGTGCGCGCAACTGATATTGTGCGGAAACTTGTCCCAGAAGCAGTTGGCTGTAGGCTTTCTGCGGTTCGAGCACGGCGTCGGTCATCAGTTCGAGCAGGGTGTAGATGATGCGGTAACCGGCCAGGTCGATGTCGGTCACTTCCTTTGACTGGTAAATGCGCCGGTAGGCCACTTCCTCACATTGGCGGTAGGCGGAACGCAGCGGCTCGGGCAGGTGGTTGATGAGCGACCCTTCGAAAGTGCCGGCCAGGATTTCGTCCTCGTGCTCCACGAAGGTGCGGACGCAGGCTTGCTCAAGGGCATTGATGGCGTAGGACCGGAAATAGGCGATGCGGTCGCTGCGGTCGGTGGTGTCGGGGTAGGCTTCCAGCAGGTGTGTGCGGGTTTCGTCGTCAAAGAAGGAAAGAATGAGGTCGTAGGTCTCTTCGGCCGAGAGCAGGCGCAACTTGAAGGCATCTTCAATATCCATGATTTCGTAGCAGATGTCGTCGGCCGCCTCAACCAGATAGACCAGCGGATGGCGCACGCTGCGCAGCCCGCCGGCTTCCTCGCGGCAGGGCATGCCCAACTCGTCGGCAATCTTCCGGAAGTCGGCCTGCTCGCTTTCGAAGAAGCCGAATTTATGCTTCTCTCCGCACAGGGACGAACTGTAAGGATATTTCACGATGGCTGCCAATGTGGAGTAGGTCATGACAAAACCGCCCGGCCGGCGGCCGCTGAACTGATGGGTCAGTACGCGGAATGTGTTGGCGTTGCCGTCGAAGCGCGTGATGTCGTTCCATTCTCCCTCCGTCAGGCGCTCGCCTTCCGCACTTTGGTAGTCTTTCAGCATGCGGCCCTTGCCTTCGGAGAAAAAGCTGCGGATGGCTTTTTCGCCACTGTGGCCGAACGGCGGATTGCCCATGTCGTGTGCCAGGCACGCTGCTGAAACGATTTCGGCGATGGGGGAAATTTCCGTCCGCCGGAGTTCAGGATGTTTCTGCAGGAGTTCGCGGGCGACATCGGTGCCCAGGGAACGCCCTACGCTGCTGACCTCAAGGCTGTGGGTCAGGCGGTTGTGGACAAATATGCTGCCGGGAAGCGGGAAGACCTGTGTCTTGTTCTGCATCCGGCGGAAGGGGGCCGAAAAGATGAGACGGTCGAAGTCGCGCTGGAATTCAGTGCGGCGTTCGGAGCGCTGCTTGTGGCTGGCTTCCTTGCCGAAGCGTTTGTCGGAGATGAGTTGTTTCCAGTCCATAGTCATTTGATGGTTCGGGCCTGCCGTGGCCGACGGGGCATGGCGGCCGGACATCCTGCAAATTTATAGAAAAAAACGTGGTGCTGCGGCATTTTCCCGCAAAAGGTGACAGTTGGCGGGAAAAAAGCAGGAGCCGTCCCGGTGGCGGGCCGGGATGGTGGCGGCATGGCGGCCGGGACTTGTGAAAAGTAATGAAAAAGAGCGGGAATACGGAAAATAAAGCCGTCCGCGCCCGGCGAATCTGCCCGGAAATCCGTAATTTTGTCTACTCAAAACCATTGCGTGAAAAAAATATGGAAATAAAAATAGTGAACCGTTCGCACCATCCGCTGCCGGCTTATGCCACAGCGCTGAGTGCGGGTATGGATTTGCGGGCTAATCTGGACGAGCCTCTGCGGTTGCGTCCGTTGGAGCGCTGCCTGGTGCCCACAGGTCTTTTTATGGCACTTCCGCCGGGATATGAGGCGCAGGTCAGGCCGCGGTCGGGGCTGGCGCTGAAGAAAGGCATCGGCGTGCTCAATGCGCCGGGCACCATCGATGCAGACTACCGTGGGGAAATCAAGGTCATCCTCGTCAATCTTTCGCAGGAGGATTTTGTCATTGCCGACGGTGAGCGCATTGCCCAGCTGGTGGTGGCGCGGCACGAAACGGTGGCTTGGCTGCCCGTGGAGGAACTCGACGAGACCGAACGCGGTGAAGGCGGGTTCGGACATACAGGAAAAGAATAACCGTTAGCTGCACAGAAGAGAAACGAGATGCTGAGTATTTTTACCGGAAAACAGTTCTGCCGATGCTGCATGGCCTGCCTGATGGCCGGGTGGGCAATGGTGTCGGCTTCCTGTTCGTCGTCGCGTTCGGCGGAGGCCGTATGGGATGATGCTGCCGTTTGGGAAGGCGACGAGATGAATGCCGGACGCCGGCAAATTTTCAATGACTTGTACCAGTCGGCTATCAACCACCGTCTGCAACAGCGGCTCGACGAGGAGTATGTGTTGCTCGAACAGGCGCTGGCCCTTTGTCCCGATGCGCCCGAGGCACTCTATGAAATGGGATTGCTCAAGTTGACCTACGGTGGTGAAGAGAGATATTTCAAGGCCGATGACGGCTTCGCCCTCCTTCAGAAGGCCGTTCGTCTGGCTCCGGACAATGAGGCTTATCAGCGTACCTACGGCATGTATTGTGCCGAGCGGGGCGATTATGATACGGCTATTAAGACGTATGAAGGGCTGGTGGCAAAGACGCCGACGGCTGATTTGCTCTCAGGGCTGTTCAATTTCTATGCCGCTGCCAAGCGCTATGGCGAGGCCCTGCGGGTGCTCGACCGGATGGAACTGCTGGAAGGTGAAAGCAATGACATTTATGCCCAGCGCTACAAAATATATATTGAGATGAAGGATACGGCGCGCGCCTATGCCACCATCGATACGCTTTGTGCCACCAATGCGGGCGACCTCTACTTCCCTGTTTACAAAGCCAACCTGTACCATGAGCAGGGCTACAATGACAAGGCCCTGGCGCTTTATAAGAAAGTGCTGGAACAGGACCCCGGAAACGTGTTTGCGAAAGTGTCGCTCCTGAGTTTCTACAAGACGCTCAGTGAGGACGAACTCTACCGTAAGTTGTTTGAAGAACTGGTGTATAGTGCCGACACGGATACGGAAACGCGCGAAAGCGTGATGCAGAGTTTCTTTGTCAGTGCCTTGCGGGAGAAAACGGATACCGCCCAGGTGCTGCCCGTCGTGCGGAAAGTGCTGGCGCTGCCGCAGGAAAACGGGCGGCTGTGCGAAATGGCTTTGGCGTATATGGCCAGAATGGGAGCCACGCGCGAACAGGTGCTTTTCATACAGCGCCGCCTGCTACAGGCAGAGCCGGAGAATCTGATGGCTTCCATGGAGGTGCTGGGCGACTTGATTCGGCGGGAACAGACGCCCGAGGTGGCGGAACTTTGTGCCCGCGGTCGGACCTATCATCCCGGCAAGATAGTCTTCTATATTTATGGTGCCCTGGCCGCTTCGGAAAAAGGGCAGAAGGATGAAGCCATACGCATTCTGGAAGAAGGAGAGCAGCGTGTCGAAGCCGCTACCGATAGCGTGAGCCGTTCGGAAATGATAGCGTTGCTGGGCGACCTCTATCATGAAAAAGGGCAGGTGGAGGCAGCCTTTTCCGCCTACGAACGGGCCATTGCCTGCAATCCGGACAATCTGTTGTGCCTGAACAATTTTGCCTATTTCCTTTCGCAGGAGCAGTGGGAACTTGACCGCGCGGCCGAAATGAGCAAGCGCACCGTTGAGGCTGAGCCGGAAAACAGTACCTATCTGGATACTTATGCCTGGATTCTCTATCAGCAGGAACTCTATACCCAGGCCAGGATATATATTGACGAAACCTTGAAATATGTTGACCGGGAGGAGGACAACTCAACGCTGTACGACCATGCCGGCGACATTTATTATCGCTGCGGCGAGGTGGACCATGCGGTCGGCTTCTGGAAGCAGGCGCTCAAGCAAACTCAGGACGAAGCGCTCAAGGAACGGCTGAAGGAGAAAATCCGCCGCCGGAAACTGTAACGTCCAACCGCGATGGCAGTGCGTCTGCCACCATTTTTGCCGTTAATAAAGAACGAAGATGAGAAAGATAAAGAATTTTGTCAAGTGGTTGCCACTGCTTGTATTGTTGCTGACGGTTTCGTGCCGCTCCAGCAAGTCGCTGACCGATACCGCTGCAGGTGGCGGAGCCGACCGTCAGACGGAAGCTTACTTTGCGAAGATTCTCAACAATGCCCAGCGGGCCAAGTGCGTGACCGGACGGATGGATTTGCAGCTCAATGCCTTGGGCAACAACCTTTCGGTCAGCGGACAGTTGCGCATGAAGCGCGACGAAGTGGTACAGCTCTCGCTCACGTTGCTGGGATTCGAGGTGGGACGGCTGGAGTTCGCGCCCGGCGAAGTGCTGATTATCGACCGTGTCAACAAACAGTTCGTGCGGGCTCCCTATTCCGACGTCAGTTTCCTGCAGGCGGCGGGATTGGATTTCTATGCGTTGCAGGCTTTGTTCTGGAACGAACTCTTTATTCCCGGACAGCGGGATGTACGGCAGCAGTTGAAGCGTTTTGGTGCTTCGGAGTCGGGCAGTCATACGCAACTGACTATTACTGATGCGCCGAAACTCGATTACAGTTTCCTCACGCAGACGGCCGAAGCTATCATCAACCAGGTGACAGTGACGGCTAAAGAAGGAGAAACACCTGCCAAAATGGTGTGGACCTACGATAAGTTCACTCAACTCGACGGGCGTCTGTTCCCGACGACGATGTCCTGTCAGGTGGAAGGCCTTGGCAAGACGGCGGGCTTTTCCTTTACTCTCAGCCGTGTGAACAATGAGAGCGGGTGGACCACCCGTACCACAGTTTCTTCCCGTTATCAGGAGCGTAAGGCTGACGAAATTCTCAAGCGATTGCTTTCCATGTAAAAATCCGGACAGGTGCAGCTGATGGCCAGCCGGCTCATGCCGGGCGGCCTTTGTGGCGAAAGAATGCCGTTGCCATTGTTCACTGCACGTTCCGATAAAGACTTTTCTCAATCCATTCCAGCATGAAGTTCGACAGATTGAAATATGCCCGGCGGATGCCGATGCGCAGTTGTGTGCGGCTGTTGTTGCATTGGCTGCCCGTGTGGTTGCTGTGCTGTGCGGTGGTGTTGCCCGCAGGGGCGCAGAACAGCAAGGCCGTGCGGGCCATGAAGGCACAGCGCGCGGAAATTCAGAAACAGATAGAAGCTTCCGAGAAGTTGTTGCGTACGACCAAGAAGGATGTGGCTTCACAGTTGAGCAACCTGGCTTTGCTCGATGCGCAGATTCTGGAAAAACAGAAATACATCAAGCGGCTGAAGGAGGACAATGATTCGCTGAACCGTTCCATCAACCAGTTGCAGCGTCAAATCAAGCAGCTCAACGAAGAACTGACGGCCTGCAAGGCCAATTACCGCCGTGCCATGACTTTTGTGTCGCGGACAAAGCTCAAGCAGAGCCGCTGGATGTTTGTGTTCATGGCGAAGGATTTCCGCGACCTTTACCGCCGGGTGCGTTACGTGTCGCAATATTCCAAATACCAGCGTGCACAGGGTGAAGTCATCCAGCAGAAGGAACTGGCCGTCAGAAAAAAGAAGGAGCAGCTGGTTTCGGCCAAGCGCGAAAAGGAACAGCTGCTGAACGAGGGGCGCAAGCAACAGGAAGGCCTGGAGAAGAAAAAGGATGAACGGCAGAAAATGGTGGAGACGCTCAATAAGAAGCAGCGTTCCATTGCCGGAGTCATCAGCAAGAACAAAAAGAAATATCAGGACCTCAATGTACGCATAGAGCGCCTGATTCAAGAAGAAATTGCTGCGGCCGAGCGCCGCCGCAAAGAGGAAGAACGCAAGCGCCGGGAAGCAGAGGAGCGGCGGCGCAAGGCCGAGAGCAGCCGGAAGTCATCGGGCACGTCCAAGAGTGCATCGAAGTCTTCAGCGTCGAAGAAGTCATCTTCCTCCTCATCATCTGTCAAATTTGAGGAGGCCGACGATACTGATTTCAAACTCAGCAATGATTTCCGTGAAAATCGCGGCCGTCTGCCGGTGCCCATTTCCGGAGCATATGCCATTACCAGCCGTTATGGCACTTATAACGTGCCCGGCTTGCGTGGGGTGCGGTTGGAAAACAAAGGTATCAACCTGACAGGCCACCGTGGCGCGGAAGCCCGCAGTATCTTTACGGGCGAGGTGGTAACGGTGGCCAATTTCGGCGGTTCCTATACCGTCATTGTGCGCCACGGCAATTACTATTCAGTATACAACAATCTGGCTTCCGTTTCCGTGCGGCGCGGACAGCGGGTGAAGACGGCCCAGCATCTGGGACGTGTGGCTACAGATGCTACCGGTAATTGTGTGCTCCATTTCCAGTTGCGCTACAAAACGAGTACGCTCAATCCGCAGTCGTGGTTGAAATAAACCGGTGCTGGCAAAATAAAAATCCTATCAGTTTAAATATATACTCATGACGCAAATCAAAGAAAGTTGGAAAGTCAAGGGATATGTGGATGAACCTATCCCTGCCGGTACGGATTTGAAAGCCGAAATCCGGCGTCTGTGTCAGGAAAAGAATGCCGTCATCATGGCACACTATTATACGGAGGGCGTGGTGCAGGACATTGCCGACTTTGTCGGTGACAGCCTGGCGCTTGCGCAGAAAGCGGCGGCAACCGATGCCGACATCATCGTCATGTGCGGTGTCCACTTCATGGGCGAGACCAACAAGATTCTCTGCCCCGACAAACTGGTGCTGATTCCCGACCTCAACGCCACCTGTTCTCTGGCCGAAAGTTGCCCGGCCGATGCGTTTGCCCGTTTTGTAAAGGCGCATCCCGGCCATAAGGTGATATCCTATGTCAATACGTCGGCCGCCACCAAGGCGGTGACCGATGTGGTGGTCACTTCGACCAACGCACGTCAGATTGTGGAAAGTTTCCCTGCCGACCAGCCCCTGATTTTCGGTCCCGACCGTAACCTGGGCGGCTATATTAATGCCGTGACGGGGCGCAACATGTTGCTCTGGGATGGTGCCTGCCATGTACACGAGCGTTTTTCGGTGGAGAAACTGATAGAGCTGAAGCAGCAGTATCCGGCAGCCAAGGTGCTGGTGCATCCCGAGTGCCGCGGAGCCATTGTCAAACTGGCCGACGTCGTGGGCTCTACGGCAGCATTGCTCAACTATGCCGTGAAAAGCGATGCCGATACCTTCCTGGTGGTTACGGAAAGCGGTATCCTGCATGAGATGCAGAAGAAGGCGCCGCAGAAACATTTCATTCCCGTGCCGCCGGAAGACGCTGGCTGTGCCTGCAACGAGTGTAACTACATGCGGCTGGTGACGCTGGAAAAGATATACAATGCCCTGAAGTTTGAGTGGCCGGCCATAGAGGTGCCTGCCGAAATCGCCGAACAGGCCGTGAAGCCCATCCGTGCGATGCTCGACATTTCAAAGCGGCTGGGGCTTTAAGGCATGGCGATGGCCGCCGGGCGGTCATCGGTCTCATAACGTAACAGGAGGAGTGAAGTCTGGTGGACTTTGTTCCTCCTGTTACGTTGTTACAGGTCCGGGTGGTATGCTTCCGTCATCCGACGGGCGGCCGGAAAACGGAAAGCTGCGGGGCATTTAAGCGAAAAGGCACTGCGCCATGACGCTACAGAAGCGGCGGAGCAGTGCCTTTTTACGTGTTTCTGGCGCAGCACGGGCTGTTCGGGGTTGCTGCGCCGGATGGTCTTTATTGCGGAATCGTCACTTTGAAAAGCGGACTTTCTACGTGTTCGCGCCGGATGATGTCCTTCATCTTCTGTACCACGTCGGGATAGCTTGCCGCCAGATTGTTGTCTTCGTGCGGGTCGTTTTTCAGGTCATAGAGCGAGCAGTTGCCGTTCTTCACCACCAGTTTCCAGTCGCCCATGCGTACTCCAATCATGTTGGTCTCGTGAAATTCCCAGTAGAGATGGTCGTGCTCTTTCTGCTTGCCCTTGCCCAGAAGCGTGGGCGCGAAGGAGATGCCGTCGAAGTAGTCGTTTTCAAGGCGCGGGTTGCGGTATTTCTCCTCATAGTTGTCAATACCCGCCAGTTCGCAGAACGTGGGCATCAGGTCGTAGAAAGCCAGTTGGTGGTCGTTGACCGTTCCGGCCTTGATTTTACCCGGCCACCGTACGATGAAGGGCACACGGATGCCGCCTTCGTTGGTGCTGCGCTTGATGCCCTTGAGCAGGCCGTCGCGGTTGAAGAAATTGGGGTCGGCTCCGCCTTCCTCGTGCGGTCCGTTGTCGGAGGTGAAGATGACGATGGTGTTTTCGTCGAGTCCCTTTTCCTTGAGTTTGGCCAGCACTTCGCCCACCTGTGCGTCAAGGCGGGTAATCATGGCTGCAAATTCGGCATGTCCGTGCTGTGTGGGGTTGTAGCGTGAGCCTTCACTGCCGCCGAAGGTGCGTTCCTGGCAGAATTTGCCGCGGTAGGCCAGCAGGATGGAGTCCTCGGGCTGCGCCAGTTCGGCATGGGGCAGTGTGTAGGTGAAGACACCGAAGAAAGGCTGGTCCTTGCTTTGCTTGTCAAGCCAGGCCAGGGCTTTCTGGTGGATGAGGTCGGCTGAATATTGCGGTCGCTTTTTGTATTCGGGACCATACATGGGATACTTCACGTTCTCTTCCAGAATGACGCGGCGCACGGCGGTGTCGCCGGCTGCGCGGCTGTATTCGTTCATGAAGTTGGGATAGTAGAGATGGGCCATGAATTGGCAGATGTAGCCGTAGTATTCGTCCACTCCGCGCTTGTCGGGCGTCGATATGGAACCTTCATATCCTCCGGCCCATTTGCCGAACATGCCGGTGGTGTAGCCGTTGTCTTTCATGATTTCCGGGATGACGACGTGGGCGGTGTCATACGGCTCCTGGCCGGTCACCTTGTATTCCTTTACCACGCCGTATTGCACGGTGCCGAACTTGTTCCAGTATTCACGGTTGCCGCGCACGTGGGTGTGTCCGGTGTGCTGTCCGGTCATGAAGGAGGCACGTGAAGGAGCCGATACGGGGCTTCCGGCATAGGCCTGCGTAAAGCGCATGCCCTCGGCAGCCATACGGTCGATGTTGGGGGTAGCGATGTATTGCTGGCCATAGCAGGCCAGGTCGCCGTAGCCCATGTCGTCGCACATGATGTAGATGCTGTCTCTTATACACATCTCCGAGCCCACGAGACGGAGCTACATCTC
>ENA-OZFV01000133-OZFV01000133.1-human-gut-metagenome-genome-assembly--contig:-NODE-133-length-46215-cov-9.682582_pt1 | contig 46215 bp, 25 predicted proteins | sample MGYA00245110_ERZ653645 | MGnify/ENA primary metagenome ERZ653645 (study PRJEB26926, sample SAMN06165144) | human gut metagenome | biome: ENVO:00009003; feature: ENVO:2100002; material: ENVO:00002003... | reverse complement strand
TACGAGATGTAGCTCCGTCTCGTGGGCTCGGAGATGTGTATAAGAGACAGTTGTTTCAGTTCTATGATCTTTTCTACAGAAAATTTTTCATGCACATGACAAGCACCATTCCATAACAACATATTTCTTCCTGTTACAGAATTTATGTAATTACCTAAATTCTTATCCGGACCAAAAATCAATTGCTGATCTTTAGGAAAACTATCCACAATCTGACGTGCATTAGTGGAAGTTACGACAACATCAGTCACAGCTTTTACAGCTGCACTGGTATTAACATATGAAATAACCTTATAACCAGGATGTTCTTTCACAAACTGAGCAAAACTATCAGCAGGGCAACTATCAGCGAGTGAACAACCAGCATTCAAATCAGGTATCAATACTTTTTTATCCGGACAAAGTATCTTTGCTGTTTCTCCCATAAAGTGTACTCCGCACATTACTATAATTTCCGCATCCGTTTTAGCAGCCCATTGAGCCAAGGCCAAACTATCTCCTATAAAATCCGCTATTTCCTGAATCTCATCAGCTTGGTAAAAATGTCCCAAGATAACAGCTTTCTTTTCCTTGCATAAATTACGGATTTCAGCTTTTAAATCCAGCATCTTGTCTACAGGCTCTGACACATAGCCCTTTTTCAACCATTCTTCTTTCATCACTTATTAAAATTATAGTTTTTCTTCTTTTTAAAAGGAAATCTATGATACTTATAATAGTTCGTTAATAGTGTTAGTAAAAATAAGACCGTTTCCTTTGTTCGTTTCGTTATTAAATAGAGAGAATAGGATATTATTAATACATCAACAAGCTTACATATTGATAATTCCTTCTTTATCTCTTCTATTAACACTTTGTTGATAATAAGCAAAGTTAAAAACTTTCCATTTATAAACCTGCTCTTTTCTACTAAAAATATGTTTAAAGATCAGATGAAATTTTTATGCTAAGTTTTTTGGATTGTTTGCTGAGAGGGATTATTAAAGCTTTCTTTGAATAATGCAAGCAATAGTTTTCATTTTCTTTTCTTTCTTTTTTTACAGCTTTTCCACCGTTTTCAACAGGGTTATGAAGATAGTTTTTATCTTTGTTGTCAAATAAAGCTAGAAATTATGACGGAGTTGAGAAAATTAAAGATTACAGAAATGAACCGCAAGACGGTGGAGGAATTCAAAGAAGCTAGAAAGATTCCTTTGGTAGTAGTACTCGATCAAGTACGCAGTTTGCATAATATAGGGGCTGTATTTCGTACGGCTGATGCTTTTTTGGTTGATAAGATCTATTTATGTGGTATTACAGCGACTCCTCCTCATCCGGAATTACACAAAACAGCTTTAGGTGCTGAATTTACAGTTGACTGGAAATATTTTAAGAATACTCAAGATGCTGTAAATGATCTTCATAAAGACGGATATGTTGTTTTAGCCATAGAGCAATGTGAGGGAAGTACAATGCTTGATGATTTGATACTGGAGAAAGATAAAAAATATGCTATTGTTTTTGGTAATGAAGTAAAAGGAGTCCAGCAAGAAGTCGTTAACTCATGTGATGGTTGCATTGAGATACCTCAATATGGTACTAAACATTCTCTGAATGTTTCTGTTACTGCAGGAATTGTTTTGTGGGAATGTGCTCGAAGATTAATAAGATATCTTTCGTTATAATTGTCCGTTTTCTACTAAAATAATAACCCTTTCTACCAGTTTATCTTCGTCTTCTGGGTGATATTCTTTTTTTAAGCTAGCTCCAAATAAAGCTGCAAATGTTTGGTAAAAACCAGCTTTAAATGGCCCCATAAAAGCTTTGACCAACTGGTAGGAAGATTGGTTGCATTCGCGATTTATTAACTTTATCAACAGTTTTCCCTGTGAAAATGTCAATTTCTTCATTCTGGGAGTATATTGTTCCTTTAATCCCTTCTCAACCAGCTTAATATGTTTTTCTCGAGATTTTTTGTCGGGAAGTGTTTCCAGATATTCATATGTTTCTATAACTGCTCTTTTAACCTCTTTGGCAATGGGAAGAGTTTTTTTCACATCACGAACAATCTTCCAATAATATCTTTCCTGCTTTTTGTTTTTAAATTTTATTTTAGGGTATACATATACTGTTCTTAACGTTATTGAGGGTATAGTATCTCCTTCATATACACAAACTGGTACCATATAGCCTTTTTGACCAAGCTGTTGTTGGTGCTGTGAGTATACTGGACGGATACAAAAACAGCATAGTAATATCAGAAGTATGAATTCATTTTTCTTCATGTTTACAAAAATAGAAATAATAATGAATCCAGTATTCTTCTAAAGTGAAAATTAACGTATATAAGTTGTGAATAAAGGTTGGTATATGATGTTAAAGAAGTATGTTTTAGCCTGTTTATTAGCTTGTTGTATTGTTAATATATCGGCACAGTCGGACTGGGTGGAATGGGAGGAAAATACATTGGAAGTTGAAGACCTCACTTATTGGCAAGAGAAATATGAAGAATTGAGCGAATTGGCTGAACATCCTTTTAATATTAATACAATAACGAAAGAACAATTAGAGCAGCTTCCATTTCTCTCTGATAAATTAATAGAGAATATTCTTTATTATTTATATAAATATGGTCCGATGGTAAGTAAAAACGAATTGTTAGGAATTGAGGGGATGGATTGGCAGACACGACATTTTTTGAAAGACTTTATTTATATTGGACCTGCTGATAATAAGAAAGATAAGTTCTCTATTAACCATATGTTGAAATATAATAAACAGGAGTTAATAACTCGGTTAGATATTCCATTAAATGTAAAAGCTGGATATGCAGAATATTCTCCAGAGATTTTAAAAGAAAAGCCTAATAAAAAATATCAAGGTAATGCTTTATATCATAATCTTCGTTACCGTTTCCAATACCGTAATCAGGTGTTTGCCGGATTGACAGCTGAAAAAGATGCAGGAGAACCTTTTTTTACTAAATATAATCGGAAAGGATATGACAGTTATACTGGATATCTTTTTCTTCAAAATCTGGGGCGCTTGAAGACACTGGCTTTAGGACATTATCGGGCAAGCTTTGGATACGGTTTAGTTATGAATATGGGATTCAGCATGGGAAAATCAATGACTCTTTCAAGTATGAACAGAAAAGGTAAAGGTTTTATCAAACATACCTCTGTAGACGAAGGATCTTATCTACAAGGAGTAGGAGCTACTTATACTTTGGGAAAACGATGGGATTTATCTGCCTGTTATTCTTTTCGAGAAATGGATGGTAATGTAGAAGATCAGTTTATAAAATCGTTGAAAACGGATGGATATCATCGGTTAACTAAAGATCTGGAAAAGAAGAATAGTTTTAATAATCATTTGATAGGGTGTAATTTAAGTTATAACGGGAAGTATGTCGAATATGGATTAACTGCTGTTTATAATCATTTTAACAAGATGTTGAATCCGGATTATCGAGATTATAATCGTTATTATCCTCGAGGAAAAAACTTTTATAATGCTGGAGTACATTATAAAGTATATATGAAGCGGTTTATCTTTTCAGGAGAAACAGCTATTGATAAACAAGGAGCAGTATCTACCTTGAATATGTTGACTTATTCACCAGATGTTAATACTACTTTTACTTTTATCAACAGGTATTATGATAAGCGTTATCAAAGTTTATATGCAAGCTCTTTTAGTGAGAATTCTCGTCTGCAAAATGAAGCAGGTATTTATATTGGCCTGGAAAGCAGTTTGTTCAGCCCTTTAAAGATTTTATGTTATGGTGATTTCTTTTATTTTCCCTGGAAAAGATATCAGGTAGATCGTCGTCGGACTACAGGAGTAGAGGGAGTTTGTCAATTAGGTTATTCACATAATAATTCACTGTCTATGTTAGTAAAGTATAGCTATAAACATTATGCAAAGAATTATACTTCTTCTAATGAACAAAAATATGTATTGCCTTATATTCGACAGCGATTACATTATCAACTTTCTTATGTTCCTATTGAGAATACATTGTTGAAAACAACAGTTGAATATATCCGTGCAGGTTTTTGGAAACAACGGATGGGGCAGGGGGTGTTGGTTGGAGAAACTTTAAAGGGAGAATTACCGGCTTTTCCCATTCAGGCATCTCTTGCAGCGGCCTGGTTTTATACAGATAATTATGATTCCAGGGTTTATTTTTATGAACCGAGTGTCTTGTATGCTTTTTCTATGTTCTCTTTTTATGGAAAAGGAACACGGCTGGCTGTTAATTTAAAATATACTTATCATCGTTGGTTAACGATACAGGCCAAATGGGGATGGACACATTACATGGACAGAAATCGTATCAGTTCAGGCACAGAAGAGATTATGGGCAGTAATAAGGCTGATCTTCAGTTTCAGGTACGTGTCAAATGGTGAATCCATAAATTATTCGTATTTTTGTGTTGATTAATCAAAAAGAACGTATTTATGTCAACAGTGATTTATCCTTCTCCGGTATTCGGACCAATTCATAGCCGGCGTCTGGGAGTTTCGTTGGGAATTAATTTGCTTCCGGCTGATGGTAAGTTTTGTACTTTTGATTGTATTTATTGTGAATGTGGATATAACAAAGATCATCGTCCTCATCAGAAATTACCTACACGTGAAGAAGTAAGGGAAACATTGGAAAATCGTCTGAAAGATATGCAGATTAATGGACCTGCACCTGATGTTCTTACTTTTGCAGGTAATGGAGAACCTACTGCTCATCCTGAGTTTGCAGGAATTATAGAAGATACTTTGGCTTTGCGTAATCAATATTTTCCTGCTGCCAAAGTCAGTGTTTTGAGCAATTCTACTTTTATTCATAAAAAAGAAGTGTTTGATGCGCTTAATAAAATAGATAATAACATTCTGAAACTTGATACGGTAGATTTGGATTACATTCATAGAGTAGATCGTCCAACCGGACATTATGATTTAAACCGGTTAATTGAAAGGATGAAAGACTTTAAGGGAAATCTGATTATCCAGACCATGTTTATGAAAGGGACAACAGACGAAGGCGTGGATGTAGATAATACTTCCGATCAGTATGTATTGCCTTGGTTGGAAGTGGTGAAACAAATAACTCCTAAGCAAGTGATGATTTATACGATTGACAGAGAAACCCCGGATCTCTCTTTGAGAAAAGCCACTCACGAAGAGTTGGATCGTATTGTGAATTTAATCAGGCAAGCCGGAATTCAGGCTAGTGCCTCCTATTGATGGAATAAGATATAAAAAAATAACATGTACAGATGGTGAATCTTTCATCTGCACATGTTATTATTATAAAGAAAGGATTTTGATTAGAGTTCTTTTACTTCTTTTGCAGCCACTTCCAGTGCTTCATTGATATTGCTGCAGATATTTTCTTTACCTAATAATTCATAGAATCCGGATTTTTCCAGTACGGCATGTACCTGATCATTGACACCAGACAGAATGATGTGAATATTTTCTTTCTGTGACATTTTACAAAGGGTTGTCAGGTTATGAATGCCGGTTGAATCAATGAAGGGAACTTTACGCATACGGATAATACGGATTTTAGGACGATCGCCTAAGCGAGCCATAATTTCTTCAAATTTGGTAGCTATACCAAAGAAATAAGGACCGTTGATTTCATATACTTCTACGCCTTCAGGAACGATCAGATGCTCTTCGTGTACTTCTAAGTCTGATTCCTTATTCGGGTCAATTTCATCGGTGATAACAGAAATCTGAGTTGTTTCCATGACTCGTTTCATAAATAATACACAAGCAATAACCAATCCAACTTCGATTGCTACTGTCAGATCAAAGATAACGGTCAGGAAGAAAGTAATGAGCAATACGGTAACATCTGATTTCGGATTTTTCAGCAAACCTTTAAATACTCTCCATCCGCTCATGTTGTAGGAAACAATAACCAGAACACCAGCCAGACATGCCATCGGGATGTATTGCGCCAGTGGCATCAGAAATAATAAGATAAGCAGCAGGACAACAGCATGTACAATACCTGCAACAGGAGATTTACCTCCATTATTGATATTCGTCATTGTACGGGCAATAGCTCCGGTAGCCGGAATACCTCCAAATATCGGTGATACAAAGTTGGCGATACCCTGGGCTATCAATTCTGTATTTGAATCATGACGGTCACCGATAACACCGTCAGCGACGGCTGCTGAAAGTAATGACTCGATTGCTCCCAATACAGCAATCGTAATAGCTACCGGGAAAAGATTTTTTATGGCTTCCCAGTCCAGTGAAGGTACGGCTGCTTCCGGTAACTGGGCTTTGATACTGAAACGGTCTCCAATGGTATCAATGCATTGGATTCCTCCATACATTTTCATCAAATAGACTGCAACAGTTACCAGAACGATGGCTACTAACGATCCGGGAATTTTTTTTGAGAATTTAGGAGTAATAGCGATGATGAAGATACTGGCAACACTGACAACAACATTCCACCAGTTAACAGTATCGAAATGATGGAAGTAAAGGATCCATTTACCAATAAAATCTCCGGGTACTTTTTCTCCGTTAAAATTTAATCCGAATATATCAGCAATCTGAGTTGTAAAGATTGTAACGGCGATACCGCTGGTAAATCCGATAATGATAGGATAGGGGATAAACTTAATAATTGTTCCCAATTTAAAAATGCCTAACAGTACGAGTATAATACCTGCCATCATGGTAGCAACCATCAGTCCTTCGATACCGTATTCCTGAATGATACCATAAATGATAACAATAAAGGCGCCGGTCGGTCCTCCGATCTGTACTTTGCTTCCTCCTAAAAAGGAAATTATAAAACCAGCTACGATAGCTGTGATGATACCTTTTTCAGGAGTAACTCCAGACGCAATACCAAAGGCAATGGCCAGAGGAAGTGCTACAATACCTACAATAATACCCGCCATCAGGTCCGTCATAAAGTTTTCACGGGTATAATTTTTTAGGGTTGTGAATAATTTGGGTTTAAATTCAAAAGCTTTCATTTGCCTAAAATGTTATAGTTTATAAAAATAAGTGCAAAAGTATATAATAATGCGAACATAAACTATATTATTAAGGTTAATATTCATAGTAAGAGATTGAATTTCTTAATAGATTATAAATAAAAGTTGTAATGATTACAATTTTGAATAAAATTACTACCTTTGCAATGTGATTAATGAAAATATAAAGATTCAACGAATAATAACTAACGATTATGGAAAAGAGTATTAAAGGTACAAGAACAGAGAAGAATTTGGCAATTTCATTTGCAGGTGAATCACAGGCAAGAATGCGTTATACTTATTTCGCAAGTGCTGCCAAGAAAGAAGGTTTTGAACAGATTTCAGCTATTTTCACTGAAACTGCAGACCAGGAAAAGGAACATGCAAAGCGTATGTTTAAATGGCTGGAAGGCGGAATGGTTGAAATTACAGCAAGCTACCCTGCCGGCGTAATCGGTACGACTCTTGAAAATCTGAAAGCTGCTGCTGCCGGAGAGAATGAAGAATGGTCACTCGATTATCCTAAATTTGCTGATATTGCTGAAGAAGAAGGATTCCCGGCTATTGCAAAGATGTATCGTGAAATTGCAGTTGCTGAAAAAGGACATGAAGAAAGATACCTGGCTTTGGCTAAGAATGTAGAAGAAGGTAAAGTATTCAAGAAAGATACAGAAACTGTATGGCAATGCCGTAACTGTGGTTACTTATATGTAGGTACAGAAGCTCCTGAAATCTGCCCGGCATGTCTGCATCCTCAGGCTTATTTTGAAGTGAAGAAAAACAACTACTAATCAATCTCAATATCCCTTTTAGGGAAATGTAGTGGCGGAGAATCCAGAAAGACATTCTATATGTCGGAAGAATCTCCGCCATTACTTTTTCAACAGGTGTGGAAAAATACCTAAATTAAGGTATTGTGCTGTTTATCAGAACTTGTCATCTTTGTAACAGAAATAAGAAGTAACTTTATAAACAGATATTAATATGAAGATTAAAGCTATTATAGGTCGTGAAATACTCGATTCGCGAGGTAATCCTACCGTAGAGGTTGAAGTTAGACTGGAGTCTGGAATTATAGGAAGAGCTTCGGTACCTTCCGGAGCTTCAACCGGAGAGCATGAAGCATTGGAATTGCGCGATCAGGACTCAAAACGTTATGGTGGTAAAGGAGTCTTGAAAGCGGTAGACAATGTGAATAAAGTGATTGCACCGGCACTTCAGGGATGGTCAGTTTTAGAACAACGCGCCATCGATCATAAGATGCTAGAACTGGATGGAACAAAGATCAAATCCAATTTGGGAGCCAATGCCATTCTGGGAGTTTCGTTAGCTGTAGCTAAGGCAGCAGCCAATTATTTGAATATTCCTTTGTATCGTTATATCGGAGGGGTAAATACCTTTGTCATGCCGGTTCCGATGATGAACATTATTAATGGAGGTTCACACAGTGATGCACCTGTTGCTTTTCAGGAATTTATGATTCGTCCGGTAGGAGCACCTTCTTTCCGGGAAGGTTTGCGTATGGGGGCTGAAGTGTTCCATGCCTTAAAGAAAGTGTTGCATGACCGCGGACTAAGCACTGCTGTCGGTGATGAAGGAGGCTTTGCTCCTGCTTTGAATGGTACTGAAGATGCTCTGGAATCTATTTTGGCTGCAATTAAGCTGGCGGGATATGAACCTGGAAAAGATGTGATGATCGGTATGGACTGTGCCTCTTCTGAATTCTATAAAGAAGGAGTGTACGATTACACAATTTTTGAAGGAGAACACGGGAAAAAGCGGACATCTGATGAACAGGTTGCTTATCTGGAAGAACTGATCAGCAAATATCCGATTGATTCCATAGAAGACGGTATGAGTGAAAACGACTGGGCAGGCTGGAAAAAACTGACAGACCGTATCGGTTCCCGCTGTCAGCTTGTTGGTGATGATTTGTTTGTTACCAATGTGGAATTCCTGGCTAAAGGCATTGAGCAGGGATGTGCCAACTCGATTCTGATCAAGGTCAACCAGATTGGTTCGCTGAGCGAAACGTTAGACGCCATTGAAATGGCCCATCGGCACGGTTATACCACAGTGACTTCACACCGTTCAGGAGAAACGGAAGATGCAACGATAGCTGATATTGCCGTGGCTACCAACAGCGGACAGATCAAGACAGGTTCTTTGAGCCGTTCCGACCGTATGGCAAAATATAACCAGCTTCTTCGTATTGAGGAAGAATTGGGTAGTTTGGCTGTTTATGGTTATCAGCGTATCAAACAGTAGTATTGGGTAAATAAGTCATATTTGGTGTTTCTGCAAGTACGGATAAGAATAATCTCAATTTTGAGAGATTTTATCCGTACTTTTTTATTATTGATAATAAGGTATTTAGCTTTCTGATGAAAAATAATTGCGAAAAAAGAATGAAAAAAGTTCGCAGAATGTTTGCAGATTTGAAAAATAGTCGTACCTTTGCAAACGAAATCGAGAGAGAAAGCAACAAAACAAAAACTTAATGGTGCGTTAGTTCAGTTGGTTAGAATACATGCCTGTCACGCATGGGGTCACGGGTTCGAGTCCCGTACGCACCGCAATAAAGGGTGTAAATCAAGTTATTACGAGATTTACACCCTTTTTCATACCTTGTTTGTAAGTATCTGTAATTCCTTTCGAAGAGTTTTCGTTTCTTTTGGGATGAAATATAAGCCCAATTCTTGCTCTTATCGTCTGTTTTTCTTATCTTTATGGATAAGAATTTAAGAATACGATGAAAACAATAACTTTATTACTTATAGTCCTCATGATAATATTGACCGGATGTCATGGAGGAAAAAGAAAAAAAGAGATTTATCCTGTAAATGCTGCCGCGCTACAATAGAATACTGCTACTTTACAAAAAGAAACGGTAGCAGACACCGTCAAGTCCACTATCGTCAGGCAGGACACTGGGGAAGTTTTTATACCAGTCATCGTGCCTTACTGCAATAAAATTCCAACAGGTAAGGAAATCAGCCCAGCCCTTTTGAGTATACATGCGGAATACGACTACTATCCACTCCCGACAAATGAAATAACCATCTTTGTAACTAATAAATCCAGCAAGGAATACACCTGTGGGGATGAGTACAGTATAGCCTATTATAACGAAAAAAACAAGTCATGGGAATCGCTGCCTGTCAATCCGATTCGGGAGGATATGCTCTGGATAATCTCTTCGTACCAAAGCAACAGAATGCAAACTATACATATCTATACCGACATTACGCCAAATCGCCCGGGGAAATACCGCATATACAAGTCGTTCAACAATGATACGGAAGTAGCATTTGCGGAATTTGAAATGGTGGATAACAAGGGTGTAAGAAAGTTAATGGATATTTTAGTCGATATCATCAGGAAATATCCTAAGGCAGACACTATACATGAAAACTTTTCAACTGCATGTCAGCGTTACGACGGTGACACGATAGAAGTTGGTCTGATAAACAACGCCATGCCGTATCAGGAAATGTTCAGAAGAAAAATACTGAACTACTCCGCACTTGATTTCGGGAAGATAGAGCCGCCCCAGCCACTCCCTTTCACCACGACATCGGACACTATGGGCATCAGCATGAAAACAGAAAAGACTGTTTATCCTGTAGGTACGAAAGAAATTACAGTAATAATATCCAATAATAACAGCAGGACTTTGTTCTTCGGCGTTGACTATGGAATTGCCCGAAAGAAAGGAGACGAATGGATAGCGCTGAACACATCAACCGTTTTTAATAGTTTGGGCATCGGCGTAGAAAAAGGGCGTAACTACGATTTCAAGGCTTGGATGTACAACCTTGTAAACGACAACAAGCCCGGCACGTACAAGATCTATAAGAGAATAGGTTTTGACGGCAGCAGGAAAGAATGGTATATGTCGGCAGAGTTCAGGATAGAATAATCATATCAGCAGTATGAGGAACAATGTTTTTCATAACATTTCTGGCAGCCCTTTTATCCGCAGGATGTAAGGATGAAAAATATCAGGGAGCTACCGTCTATCAAAGCGGAATTGGTGATGCCATATTATTGGCAAGCGACAGCATCGGGAATGAAGTGAGAATGGAAAATAATACAGGGAAACTGCGACACATCTACAAGAGAGGTCTATGCCATTGTATTTAATCCAAAATAGAAAAAATTAAGCTACGGGCGAAGCTGGGAATTAGAATGATATTTTACGATTATTTAGGTTCAAGTTTTGTACGCACCGCACAAGTTCAATAATTTAAACTCAATATCTTTTCAGAGCAAGTCATGGGGCAGGACAGCGTAAAAACGGAGCAACCTGAAAGATTAAAAAAGAAAGCCGGCTCAGTTCGAATATTGAATTTCTTTTGCCGGCTTTGTGACCAACCGTCAGTTTATCTTCCTCTGACGATTTTCTTGATATCGTTCAATTTGTTTAAAGCTTCAATAGGAGTCAGGTTATTGACATCCAGATTCAGTATTTCATCACGTATCTGACAAAGCACCGGATCGTCCAGCTGGAAGAAGCTGAGCTGCACACCATCCTGCTGGGCTGTTGCATTCGATTTGCTTTTCGTGTGGATATTTTGTGCAGAAATACCTTCCTGACGGTTTTCTGCTTCCAGCTGATGCAGGATTTCATCGGCCCGTTTGACGATTGTTTTCGGCATTCCCGCCATTTTGGCTACGTGAATACCGAAGGAATGTTCGCTTCCTCCACGCTCCAGTTTGCGGAGGAAAATCACTTTATTGTCTACTTCCTTCACCGTTACATTGTAGTTCTTGATGCGTTTGAACTGCGCCTCCATGTCGTTCAGTTCATGATAGTGGGTAGCAAAAAGCGTTCTTGCCCGGGCACGCTTGTGTTCGTGAATATGCTCTACGATGGCCCATGCAATGGAGATACCGTCGTAGGTAGAAGTACCTCTTCCCAATTCATCAAACAGGACCAGGCTGCGGGGAGAAAGATTATTCAGAATGTCTGCCGCCTCGTTCATTTCCACCATGAAAGTAGATTCTCCAACGGAAATGTTGTCACTTGCTCCCACACGCGTAAAGATTTTGTCTACCAGTCCGATATGTGCGCTTTCAGCCGGAACGAAACATCCGATCTGTGCCATGAGGGTAATCAGGGCAGTTTGTCGCAGCAAGGCAGACTTACCGGCCATGTTCGGTCCGGTAATGATGATAATCTGCTGTTCTTCTGTGTCCAGATATACATCGTTGGCAATGTACTTTTCGCCCAGAGGGAGCTGCTTTTCAATGACCGGATGCCGTCCCTGACGGATATCCAGTACATCATCGTCGGCCACGACCGGACGGATATACCGGTTGGCTTTGGCTACACTGGCAAACGACAAAAGGCAGTCCAGCCGGGCAATCTGGGTAGCATTGATCTGGATCGCCGGAATAAATTCGGACAGCGCCATGACCAGTTCGTTATAAAGCCGTGTTTCCAGAATCAGAATTTTGTCTTCTGCTCCGAGGATCTTTTCTTCATATTCTTTCAGCTCCTGAGTGATATAGCGTTCTGCATTCACCAGAGTCTGCTTGCGTATCCATTCAGCCGGAACCTTGTCTTTATGCGTATTGCGGACTTCAATGTAATAGCCGAATACATTATTATATGCAATTTTCAGGCTGGGAATACCAGTCTGTTCAATTTCGCGCTGCTGAATTTGCAGCAGATAATCTTTACCCGAATAGGCGATTCGTCTCAATTCGTCAAGTTCTTCGTTGACTCCGTCCGCAATGACTCCTCCTTTATTGACCAGCAGGGGAGGATCATTCTTTATCTCACGGGCTATCTTGTCACGGATGGATACACAGAGGTTCAGTTGTTCTCCGATTCTTCGCAAGCTTTCGTTTTCGGCATTCAGGCAGGCATTCTTGATCGGTTCGATAGCCTGAAGGGCAACTTTCAGCTGTACGACTTCGCGTGGAGAGATTCGTCCTACTGCCGCTTTGGAAACAATACGTTCCAGGTCGCCGATCAGATGAAGTTTCTCTTCAATAAAATCCTTGAAATCCGGTTTCCGGAAGAAATATTCCACCACGTCCAGCCGCTCATTGATGGGCTTCACATCTTTCAGCGGGAATACGATCCAGCGTTTCAGCAGTCGTGCTCCCATGGGACTGATGGTATGGTCGATGACATCCAGCAGGCTGGTACCTCCTTCGTTCATGCTTCCGGTCAGCTCCAGGCTTCTTACGGTGAATTTATCCAGTCGCACGTAACGGTCTTCTTCGATTCTGGAAAGTGAAGTGATATGACCGATCTGGTAATGCTGAGTCATATCCAGATATTGCAGGATTGCTCCCGAGGCAATGATACCATTCTTCAGATGTTCCACACCGAATCCCTTCAGATTCTTCGTTTCGAAGTGCTTCAACAGCTTTTCGCGGGCGGAAGTTTCCGTAAAGATCCAGTCGTCCAGTTCAAAGGTAAAGAACTTGCTTCCGAAGTTGCCTTCGAACATGCCTCGCTTGCCCCGTTCGAACAGGACTTCTTTCGGACCGAAATTGTTGAGCAGTTTATCGATGTAGTCAAAAGGACCTTCTGCTGTCATGAATTCGCCGGTGGATATGTCGAGGAAAGCCACACCACAGGCTGTCTTCCCGAAGTGAACAGCTGCCAGGAAGTTATTTTCTTTATACGACAAGACATTGTCATTGATTGCAACACCGGGAGTTACCAGTTCCGTGATACCCCGCTTCACCAGTTTCTTGGTTGTCTTCGGGTCTTCCAGCTGGTCACAGATGGCTACACGTCGTCCGGCACGGATCAGTTTAGGCAGATAAGTATCCAGGGCATGGTGAGGAAATCCAGCCATTTCTACCGTCTTAGCCTGTCCGTTCGCACGTTTGGTGAGCGTAATACCCAGTATTTCTGCTGCGGCAACGGCATCCTCCGAATAAGTTTCGTAAAAGTCTCCACACCGGAACAGCATGATTGCGTCAGGGTGTTTAGCCTTCAGATCGAAATATTGTTTCATCATCGGAGTCAATACTACATCATTATCCTTTGCCACGGTTCAGTCCTTTCTTTATTAGAGTTTAATACTTATTTTCAAGGCTGCAAAGATATCAAAAGGTGAGCGCCGAGACAAATGAAAACCGCAGTTTTTATAAACTGCGGTTTTGTTCTTTTGCCCACTGATGTAACATCTCAATGGCTTTGGCCAGTACGCCGGCAGATCCCTTGAAATGTCCGGAACCGCTCGGGACTCCTCCTTTGCCGTACCATTCATAAAAGCCTTTATTCTGTATTACCCGGTCTATCATCGGTCTGATTTCCGCGTAAGCCTCTTCTATGAATCCATGGGCTATCAACTGCTGGATCATCCGTCCTCCGAACCAGGTCCAGTCGCCGCCGTTCTGATAGACATACGGATGGGCCATTCCTCCGGTAAAGAAGTTTTCCGGATAAGGAGGATAGAGAGTCAGTCCGATACTGGGCATACCCGACAGGCGGACATTTTCCAGCATCTGCTGATTGACGGTTGCTATTTCTTCGCGTGTCAGCAAGCCTGCTTCGATGGCGACAGCCGTTCCTCCGTGATAATGGACCTTGTTTTCATCGAACCCTTCCGGTATGGGAGATTTGTCTAGATAAATATGGGGGATGAACTTCTGGTTCTTTTCATCCCATAAGTGAGTGCGTACATTTTTGGCGAAATTTTCTCGGATATCCTTCCATTTTTTCTGCTCTTCCGGATTCTGACTCATTTCCTGCAGATAGTCAAGAGCTATGATAAACATGGCATTGTCGTACACATCTATCGCCTTGAATGACTTTTCATTCATGTCGCATCCGAAGTCATCGCAAGGCTGTACGTCACCCCAGTCGGCAGTCATAGCTCCATAAAGCAAGCCATATTCTTCGCTGTACCGTTCTCGCATCAGGTAATCCGTCATTTGAGTCATGCGTTCCAGCACCGTACTTCCCGCAATATTTTCCTGAAGGATCGAACGGTCACCGGTCATGCGTATGTATTTTCCTACGATCTGTATCAGCGAACTTTCCTGATCTGTTTCAACTGTATTCTTGAAAGCCACGTGCTGGGGCGCTGCATCCGAGTAATACGGAACATTGTCATTCCAGGTGAATTCCGGTTTCAGGACATATCCGTCTATCATTTCTCCGTTGGGCTGTTGCAGGGCGAAGAAGAGTAAAATGGCATTTCGTAAATCCTTCCGGTCAGTTTCTTCACAGGCTGTTTCGATGAAGGTATTCATGTCTCTGGCCCAGATTTGCGAATATCCGCTTCCGGCATTGAGTCCCTGCCGGATAACGGATCGGGCCATACTGTCTACTTTGTTCAGTGTGGAATCTTGCAGAATGGTAGCTGCCAGCTGTTTTTCTTTGGTCGTATTGGAGCAGCCGACCATGAAGCAGCCGCATAATAATCCCAGTATCAGAGTCTTTCCTTTTCCCATAGTTCGGTCTTTTTTAAAGTTTATGCAAAAATACACCAAGTCAGACGGAACATTGCTTACCTTTATTGCGAATTAGTTGCATTATCTTATGATTTGCTATGGGATCTGCTTTTTAACTTCACAAGTCTGTTTACAGATTGCAAAACAGCGAGACAAAGAAAGGCACACTGATGTTGATGAGTATACCGTGCAGGATGGCCAGCGGGATAGCTTCCTTGCCGGAATATTTGCTGATGGATGCCAGCAGAATATCAGCGGAACCAATTCCGGCTGCTGAGATGGGAGCCAGGCATCCGAAATATTTGCGGATGAATGGAGCGCCAATCAAGGCCGTCATCTCACGGAAAATATTGGCCAGCAGAGCGATGGTTCCCAGTTCTGTAGCCAGTTGCATACCGATGCTGGGAGCTTTCAGCTGGGTTATCAGTACGGAAGAAATGGAATAATAGGCAAATCCGCTGCCCACTGCCATGCAGTCGAAAATACTCCACTGGCTGAGTATGAATCCGGCAACGGCCGAAAAAAGGAATGTTCCGGTTACCGTAGCTATGGGTACCAGTAACATTTTGAAGCTGAACTGCCGGACAAAGCCTTTGAGATCTTGATTGCATCCCAGATTGATTCCCAGCAGAAGCATCAGCAGATACAGAACGTCGACCGAAAGGATATGAAGATCGAAATCGGCTGTATAGAAAAGGCCGCCCACACAACCCAGAAGAAAAAATATAAGTATAATCAGACTACTTTTCATTGCTTACTCCTTTCTTGAAAAACAGGTGAGAAACGAGCAGGGCGGCCATTGAGCTTCCCAGCAGGCTTAATGCAGATATTACGGCTGCCTGACGGCAAAAATAACTGAGGTTGCTGATGATCAGTTTGTTGGTTCCTATGGATAGTCCCAAAATAAAAAGCAGCAGGCAGACTACTACCTGTATCAGTGAGGTTACTTTATGTATTCTGTGTAAATGGCGCAACCGATAGCCTATAAAGACTCCAACGGCCATTATAGTTATGAATGTAAACATGAAAATAATAAATTGAAATGAAACATCAAAAGCTTTTATCTCGTGTCAGAACGCTTTCTATGGCACATTTGTGAAATTAAAAGATCGGATGGACCAGATTATTTTCATACAATACTATCAATATATAAGTCTAGTTTAGTTTTTAATGCGCTGCAAAGATACTACATTTTTCATAAAGTCACGTATTATATGCAATAAAAAGATTTATGCGTTATAATATTGTGACATATTGTGCGTACTGACTTATAATATTATGAATTTGTATTGTTTTAAATTGATAGATTGAAAGAGCGCATGTTGATTTTATTCATTCCGGATTGTCCGAAAAAGAAAAAGCCCCAAGAGATGATCTCTTAGGGCTTTTCTGTTGGACTACCAGGATTCGAACCTGGACAAACAGAACCAAAACCTGTTGTGCTACCATTACACCATAGTCCAAACTTTAGGGGCTTTCCTCAGAAAGCGAGGCAAAGATACTATTTTTTTGAAATACGCTCCAAATATTTCTTTGTTTTTTTGTGATATGAATCGGCCTTTTGCTTTGTGATCCGGTAAAAATCAGTTCTGAACTTGTTTATTACAAGAAAAAATTTTTACTTTACATATAACCTTTTTCTGTAAGTTTAACTTTAAATTCAAGTTGCCATGAGTTGTTCTTTTTCTAGCTATAAAAATATTATTTATCTGCTTGGCTATGTATTTTTCCTTGGATGTTCTTCTTCCAGTTCTACCAAAGTAGAGGAAACAAGTCTGATGTCTGAAGTTTTTTTGGAAGACAGTCTCTTGCATGCGCCGTATGGTTTGTGTGCGACAGATACTTATTTGGCCATAGCTAATCCTAAATCGGATACGATTCTTGATCTGTTTGATTATAATGGTAAATTGGTGAAGCGTATGATTCCACGCGGACAGGGAGTGAATGAGGGTTTGTTCATTTCCCAGATCCAGTATGACAGGCAGGGTAACCGTCTTTATTTGCCGGATCTTCACAAGAAAAACTTACTGATCCTGCATGATGTTACTGCAGAAAATCCCACCATCCGTGAACTGAAACTAGGCGGTGTGGATGCTGAGGCTTATAAAGACAGTGTTTACTTGAATTCACGATGGGGCAGATTGTCCGACGGAACGATACTGGCAACCAATGGTTCTCCTGCCGGTATGTTTGCTGCGTTTTCATCCGAAGGAAAGTTTTTACGCTTTTATGAACCGTTCCCCGACAAGCATTTAGTCAGTGATCAGCTGAATGATTGGGCTAATTCTTTGATGTATACTCCTTTGGGATCTTTTTCTCCTGAAGCAGACAAGGCAGTTTTTGTATATGCGGAAGCGGATATCATGACTATTTTCAAGGTAGACGGAAAAGACCGTTTAAAGGTGAAGTCAGTCAGAAAGTCTTATCCCGATCATATGTTTGTCCTGCAGCATACTCCGACCGTGGTTCAGGCAGCCATAACGGATGATACCCATTATTATTCTCAGGGGGTGGCGGCTACTGATAAATATATCTATGTCTTGTGGCTGGATACCATTTACAAAGAGGTGAGCGAGAATCACGATCAGACTGTCTGCATCAAGGTGTTTGACTGGGATGGAAATTTATTGGAGAATATTACGTTGGATACACCTGTAAAAAATATTACCGTGACTCCCGATGACAAAGTGATTTATGCTTTGTCTGAAAACGGGGAATCGGGATATCAGATCTTAAAGTTTAAGCGAAACCGGTAGAGGATAGTCTGGTCTATGTCGGGGACGTAGCCCACCAGGTGTCCTTCGTTGTCAAAACGGATGGAGGAAACAGCTTTGTTCAGGATATAATGTGCTGTTGCCTTTCCTGTCTTGTCGTAGACCTCAATCAGATTTCCATCCTCTGTTCCGTCACTTGATTTCAGACAATAAAAGTAATCGGAATGAGAAACTACGGCAAGGTAATAGGATTTCAAGTCGTCATAATCTTTTAGTTCGGACTGGTCAGACTGGTTTCCCATCGTGATAAGTGGATGCAGTTGCCTGTCTTTGATGCTGTAAAACTCTATTCTGTCGGCATAATTATAGGCGACGGCTAAAGTCGTATCGTTGATACACTGGATAAAATCGAACGGAGTATAAGAGGTGCCGGGTTTTCTGAAAGCATTCGTAAAAGTGCAGGTGATTTCTTTTCCCTCCAAGTCTGCAATTTCCCATGAAGAAACAGTTGCATCATCTATTTTCATCAGGAAGCTCGTCGGGTCAATTTGAGTGATAAAGGTGAAAGGTTTGCACAATCCTTCTGCGTCATTGTAGAGCGGAAGGCGGTCGGTTATTTCCAGGCTATCTTCTTTTATTGCATATATCAGTGCCTTGCGTCCCATAATATCATATAGCAGGATATTTCCGTCGGTTGCCTGTCCTGCATTTAAGGTTATGAATTCATCGGGGCCTTGACCTATCTTTCCGCATTCAAAGAGTTTTTTACTTCCCGGATATTCATAAAGTGACAGAAAATGATCATTTATACCGCTTGTTGCAAAACAGATACGGTTGTCTTTGATACTCCAGGTGATTAAATGGAAGGTTTGGTCAATCTTTAACGAATCGCAAGCGGATATGGGGATTGCTTCGGGAAGATCGTTTTTTCCTTTCGTTGAGGTACAACTTGTGATACCTAAGGCAATTAGCAGCAGGCTGTATAACAGAAATGTTTTCATGTTGAGAATGATTAGTTTCACAAAGATATGATTTTTTCCTCTTTGTAAGAATAGACTGGGGAATAATTGTGCCGTTTGTCAAAAAGATATTATTTACCCTGCTTGTGTATCATTCGGATGCTGAATCGGGAAAAAGTCTGACTGTGCCTTTATACATTTTATCTGAACGGGAGACCGGTCTGAATGAATATAGGAAGGATATGCACATCTTTTGCATAAATCTGCGAAAACGACGGCCCGTTCTGACCGTTTTGACTATTCGTTTGAGAGAAAACGGGCGCTCGATCAAGCTGAAATGACGGTTCATTTCCGGTTGAATGGACGGAAAATTCCCGTAAAATGTCCGGACAGATTCCGGAACAGGAGGAAAGAGGTGGTTTTTAAGGTCGTTGCAGATCCGGATGAACCATCCCGGAAGTGTTAAAAAACGGCTTATTCTGTTTACTGACAAGTATTTAAGAGAAAAATCACTCGCGAAATCATTACTGCCTGCACTTCCGGACGTGAACCGGCGATTCTCACGGGCCGGAAGAGACAATTTGTCAAAATGAAACCGGAGAGAACGTCGTGTTTTTCCGCGATTATTATTACCTTTGTTTTCAAACTTAAAGAAAATCGATGTATGAAGAAACTTTTATTGACACTGACCCTGGGGGCGACGGTGACCACCGGCATGGCGGTCACTCCGTTGTGGATGCGCGATGTGCGTATTTCGCCCGATGGAACCGAGATCCTTTTCTGTTATAAAGGAGATATTTATAAGGTGGCTGCTTCCGGTGGGGAAGCGGTTCAGCTGACAACTCAGGAGTCGTATGAAGCCACTCCGGTGTGGAGTCCGGACGGCAAGCAGATTGCTTTCTCAAGCGACCGTTACGGAAACATGGATGTATTTGTCATGCCGGCCGAAGGCGGTGCTGCACGCAGACTGACGGTGAATTCTGCGGCTGAGACACCCTCTGCCTTTACACCCGACGGAAAGTATGTGGTCTTTTCTGCCAGCATACAGGATCCTGCGGCAAGTGCCATGTTCCCGACTTCAGCCATGACAGAGTTGTATAAGGTTCCCGTTTCCGGAGGAAAAACCGAACAGGTGCTGGGAACACCGGCCGAACTGGTCAGCTTTAATGCGTCGGGGGATGCCTTTCTTTATCAGGACCGCAAGGGATTTGAAGACGAATGGCGCAAGCATCACACTTCGTCCATTACGCGGGACATCTGGATGTATGATGCCAAAACAGGCAAGCATACCAACCTGACGGCCCGTGCAGGAGAAGACCGCAACCCGGTCTGGGCTCCCGACGGCAAGGCGGTGTATTTCCTGAGTGAGCGCGATAAAGGTTCGTTCAATGTATATACTTTCCCGCTGGATAATCCGAAGCAGGTACGTGCCCTCACTTCCTTCCGGACTCATCCGGTGCGTTTCCTTTCCATGAGCGGAAACGGTATGCTTTGCTACACCTACGACGGCGAGATTTATACGCAGAATCCTGACGGAAGTCCGAAAAAGGTGGCTGTCAGCCTGACGCGTGACGACGAGCAGTTGCCCGCCCGCTTCAGTTTCACCCGCGGTGCCCGCGAAGCTGTGCCTTCTCCCGACGGCAAGCAGGTGGCGTTCACCGTAAGGGGAGAAGTGTTTGTCACTTCCGTGGAATACGGAACAACCAAACAGATCACGCATACTCCGGAAACGGAAGAAGGCTTGTCTTTCGGAGCAGACAACCGTACGCTGGTCTATGCCAGTGAGCGTGGAGGCAACTGGGGACTGTATCTGGCCAAGATCGGACGCAAGGAAGATGCGAACTTCCCGAATGCAACCTTGATAGAGGAAGAGGCGCTGTTGCCTTCGAAGACCGTGGAACGCACGTATCCTCAGTTCTCGCCCGACGGCAAGGAAGTGGCTTTCATTGAAGACCGCAACCGCTTGATGGTGGTCAATCTGGAAACCAAAAAGGTGCGTCAGATTACGGACGGTTCTACCTGGTACAGCACCGGCGGCGGATTTAATTATTCCTGGTCGCCCGACGGAAAATGGTTCACACTGGAGTTCATTGGTAACCGCCATGATCCGTATTCTGACGTTGCACTGGTGAGTGCAGACGGCAAGGGAGAACTGGTGAACCTGACCAACAGCGGCTATTTCAGTGCTTCTCCGCGCTGGGTGATGGACGGCAATGCCATTCTGTTTGCAACCGACCGTTACGGTATGCGCAGCCACGCTTCCTGGGGATCACAGGAGGATGTGATGCTGGTATTTATGAATCAGGATGCATACGATAAGTTCCGTCTGAGCAAAGAGGACTATGAATTGCAGAAGGAACTTGAAAAGGAGCAGAAGAAGGAGAGTGAAAAGGATGCTGACTCGAAAGACAAGAAGAAAAAGGAGGACGGCGACAAGAAAGAGTCGGACAAAGTCAAGGAGGTGGTCGTTGAACTGGATGGTATCCAGGATCGTATCGTGCGTCTGACTCCCAATTCATCTGACCTGGGCTCTGCCATTCTTTCCAAGGACGGTGAGAAACTGTATTACTTGGCTGCATTCGAAGGCGGTTATGACTTGTGGAAGATTGATCTCCGCAAGCGTGACGTGAAACTGCTGCACAAGAATGTGGGACGCGGTTCCATGGAAATGGACAAGGAAGGAAAGAATATTTTCATCCTGGGAAGCAGCATGCAGAAAATGGATGCCTCTTCGGAAACACTGAAACCGGTTTCTTTCAGAGCCGAGATGAAGATGGATCTGGCAGCCGAACGTGCTTATATGTTTGAGCATGTCTACAAGCAGGAAAAGAAACGTTTCTATAATGTGAACATGCATGGTGTGGACTGGGATGCCATGGCAGCTGCCTACCGCAAGTTCCTGCCTCACATCAGCAACAACTATGATTTTGCCGAATTGCTGAGCGAATGGCTGGGCGAACTGAATGTTTCGCATACGGGCGGACGTTTCTATCCGTCTCTGGGAGGCGAATCAACCGCTAACCTGGGATTGCTTTACGACTGGAGTTATACGGGTAACGGTCTGCGTGTGGCAGAAGTAGTGGAAAAAGGTCCTTTCGACCGCAAGACTTCCGAAGTGAAGGCGGGCGTCATTCTTGAAAAGATCGACGGACAGGCTCTTACTCCGGACATGGATTATGCAGCTTTGCTCAACGGCTGTCAGGGCCGGAAAATTCTGGTTTCGTTCCGTGATCCGCAGAGCGGCAAGTCCTGGGACGAAGTGGTGAAACCCATCAGCAACGGTGCGATGAGCGGTCTGTTGTATGAGCGTTGGGTCAAACAGCGTGCTGCCGACGTTGAAAAATGGTCGAAGGGCCGTCTGGGTTATGTGCACATTGAATCAATGGGCGACGACAGTTTCCGTACCATTTATTCGGACATTCTCGGCAAATACAATAATTGCGAAGGAATTGTGATCGATACCCGTTTCAATGGAGGAGGCCGTCTGCATGAAGATATTGAAGTTCTGTTCAGCGGAAAGAAGTATTTCACTCAGGTGGTTCGCGGACGGGAAGCCTGCGACATGCCGAGCCGTCGCTGGAACAAGCCTTCCATCATGGTGCAGTGTGAAGCCAACTATTCCAATGCCCACGGCACTCCCTGGGTGTACAGCCATCAGAAGCTGGGCAAGCTGGTAGGTGCTCCTGTGCCGGGAACCATGACCAGTGTTTCCTGGGAGACGCTGCAGGATCCGAGTCTGGTGTTCGGTATTCCTGTCATCGGTTATCGTCTGCCGGACGGAAGCTATCTGGAAAACTCACAGCTGGAGCCGGATATTCTGGTGCTGAATGCGCCTGAAACGATTGTGACGGGTGAAGACACTCAGTTGAAGGCTGCCGTAGACGAACTGTTGAAAGAACTGGATAAATAAGGAATATGTTCTTTTAAAACCGGATCGGCCTTATCCTTGCAAGAAGGATAAGGCCGATTTTTTTTAGATATCTGAAACTTTATTTCTCCGGAGATGGTTGATAATAAGGATTCTTTTCAAAGTGACAAGGAGCGTGAGTTTCTTTTTTCCAGTTATCCAGTAAGGTTTTAAGTTCTTTTACCTTCTGTGGATAAGACCGGGAGATATCCTGCTTCTCACTCAGGTCTGTTTTCAGGTTATACAACTCGATTCGTCCGTCTTCATAATTTTCGATGAGCTTCCAGTCTTCTTTCAGAATGACGGAAACGGGACGTGTGCGGAAGTCCATATCCACGGTTTCTTTATTTCCTCCTTCCAGATAAGCCGGGAAGTGCCAGTAAAGTGGACGTTTTTCAAGCTCGGGATCAGTTCCGTTCTCCAGCAGCGTCATCAGACTCTTGCCGTCCAACAGAAGCTGGTCGGAGATACCTGCCCAATCCATGATGGTCGGGAATAAGTCCATCTGTGAGACGGCAACGTCCATGATGTTTTTCTTCTCAAACCGATGTGGCTGGTAGATAATCAGCGGAACGCGGATTCCACCTTCATAGAAAGCTCCTTTTCCGGCTCTTAAAGGCCATTGTCTGGAGATATCGTATACGCCTCCGTTGTCGGTTGTGAAAATGATGATGGTATTGTCTGCCTGTCCGCTTTCGGAGATAGCCTGGAGTACTTTGCCGACGTTTCGGTCCATAACTTCAACCAAAGCAGCATATACTGGGTCAGAATGTGCTGGTGTTGTCTGTTTCTTGCGGTATTTCTCTATCACTTCTTCCGGTGCCTGAATAGGAGTGTGTACGGCATACGTGGCATAATAGAGAAAGAAAGGTTTGGAACTGTCGGCCTTTCGGATGAGCCGGGCTGCTTCATCTCCCAGACGGTCGGTGAGAAATTCTCCTTGTGGTCCGTCCGTGAGATCCTTGTTATGATATGGTGTAAAATAGGTAGAAGGGTTTCCGGCATGATTTCCTGCTATGTTGATGTCTATGCCACAGTCGCAGGGATTCTGGGTGACATGCCATTTTCCTACATGAAAAGTTTGGTAGCCGGCCTGTTTCAATACTTGTGGCAGGATCTGTATGCCTTCGGGAAGTTCTTCCCGGTTAGGATAACTGATCAGTTTGCGGAGTTCCTTTTTACCCCGGTCAGGATTTCCTACTGTATATATTCCGTGTCGGGGAGTATTCATTCCTGTAAGCATACATGCACGGCTTGGGGCACTGTTGGAAGCACCGGCATATGCTTTCTGAAACCAGATGCCTTGTGTCTTGAGCCGGTCGATGTTGGGCGTTTCGTAATATTTACTTCCATTACCGCTTAAATCTGTCCATCCGAGATCATCAATATTGATCAGAACAATGTTGGGAGGTTGGTTACATTGTGCATACAAAGAAGCTGAACTAAATAAGGCCAGACCAGAGCATAACCAATGAGATGTTTTCATGATATTATGGAGTTTAATGATATAATGTACAAAGATAGAAAATATTTTGGAAGAGATTTTTCCGGGAAAAACGAAGAAATCTTACCCATTTAAGAATTAAAGTAAAAATAGCAGAAAAAAGTCCATGTTTTGTTATGGAAATAGATTAACGATGTCTTTCACGGACTCAGGAACAGATCCCATTAAGAGTGGAATCTGATGAATATTTCATGAATAAAAAAGGTGTTTTACTCATGAAAAGAAGAAGATTTGTCTGATTTGAAATTGATTGACAAGGTAAAAAGAGGAGTTTAGTTATATTTGTTAAAGTTTAGATTTTGTTGTTTTTCTTTCGGAGCAGTTTCTTGTATATTTCAAAATTTCTTTTAATTTTGTATGTGGAAAAATAAAAAAGAAGGAGTTCTCGTCAGGTAATTGTGAAAGTTACTGAGAAACTCCGGTGTGTAGTTAACCTTTATTGTTCATTAAAATCGAAGGACATGTTAAAGAATTTAAAACCTGTCAGTATGCTTCTTCTTATTACCACTCTTCCCGCTGGAGTGATGCATGCTGAGAACCTTGAAGCCAATGCTTTTATAACGCAGCAAAATGGTGCTTGTCAGGGCATTGTGAAAGACATTAACGGAGATCCTGTGATAGGAGCATCGGTCGTTGTAAAAGGTACGACGAATGGTGTGATTACAGATCTTGATGGTAAATTTATTTTGTCGAATGTTGATAAAGGAACAACATTGGAGATTTCGTTTGTGGGATATATTACCCAAACGGTGGTCTGGAATGGACATCCCATTGACTTGGTTATGCAGGAGGACACCAAAACCTTGGATGAGGTAGTAGTAGTTGGATTCGGTTCGCAAAAAAAAGCAAACCTGACTGGAGCTGTAACTACAGTTAAAATGGATGAGGTTTTGGGTGACAGACCTTTGGCAAAAGCCGCAGATGCCTTGCAGGGAGCAGTGCCTGGATTGCTGGTAAGCAGTGGCGGTAACTCGGTTGGTTCCAGCAAGTCATTCCAGATTCGTGGGGCTTATTCTCTGGGTATTCAGAATAGTGATGGAAGTTATGGTGCAAGTGTGGCTCCGTTGGTATTGATTGATAATGTTGAAGGAGACATTGATATGCTGAATCCTGACGACATTGAGTCTATTACGGTGTTGAAAGATGCTGCCTCTTCTGCCATCTATGGAGCACGTGCTGCCGGAGGTGTTATCTTGGTGACAACTAAGCGCCCGAAAGGGGATACTCGCTTCCAGTTGAATTATAACAATAATTTTGCTTTTGCCAATGCGATGAACCTTCCAAAGCAGACTTCGCTGGAAACCTACTTGCAAGCTTATAAGGATGCTGAAGGTGATCAGTTCTGGTCTTATGGAGCTCCAAGTGTAAGTCGTTGGTTGGAATTGTTAGACCAGTATCGGAAAGATCCTTCTTCTCTGGATGTGAAGGGAGATGGTATCTACAAAGAAGGAAACGCCTTGTATTTTCTGAACGAGAAGGATCTGGTAAAGAATATGCTGGAGACAAGTTTCCAGCAGACTCACAATTTGTCGGTAAGTGGCGGTACGGAGAAGCTTCGTTATCGTTTGTCTGCCGGTATGGTGGATAGTGACGGAGTATTGATAACCAATAAGGACTCTTATCGTCGAATGAATGTAAGCAGTTTTATTTCTGCTGATATAACCAAATGGTTTACTCAGGAGGCTACATTGAGCTATGCCCATAGCAAGAGCATGCAGCCTCAGTCATCAGCCGGAGGTATTTATACCACTCGTCTGGCATCTTTCTATCCGGAAGGTACGATGCCTGAAGGATATGGAAAAGGCGATGAAGACAACTTGCCTTTCTTTACTCCGAAGAACCAGATTCTGGCTGCCAATACAGATAAGAACATTAATGATAATCCTCGTATTTTCTTAAAATCTATTCTGAAACCTCTGAAAGGACTGGAAGTGGCTTTTGAATACACATTTGATAAGAATATGTATGATTATCACTATTATACAGGAGTTCAGGAATTTACAACAATTCAGTGTGGTAAGGATGTTTATCCTTCAAATGACTATCTGCGTAAATATAAGCAATATACCGATTATAATGCAATTAACTTGTATGGAACTTATAGTTTCGATTTAGCTCAGGATCATCATTTCAAAGTAATGGCCGGTTATAATCAGGAATCCAGTTATCAGGAAACTGTAGATGTATATTCATATGGGCAGGCGGTTGTAGAGGTTCCTTCTCTTGGAGGTGGTACTTCAACTTTGACAGCTAAGGATTATTATACGGAATACGCTGTACGTGGTGGTTTCTTCCGGGTGAATTATAATTATAAAGACAAATATTTGCTGGAAGTGAACGGTCGTTATGATGGTTCTTCCCGTTTTCCGAAAGATTCTCGCTTCGGCTTTTTCCCTTCTGTTTCTGCCGGATGGAATATTGCGCAGGAAGGATTTATGGAAGGTACCAGTGAATGGTTGGGAATGTTGAAACTTCGTGGGTCATATGGTATGATCGGAAACCAGAACATTGTAGAATATGCATTTATTCCTTCAATGACAATTAATAACAAGTATAGCGGTTGGTTGGTAGATAAAAATCTGGTGACTGCTGTTACTTCCTTGCCGTCTCTGGTTAGCTCTTCATTCACCTGGGAAAAGGTAGGAACAGCTAATGTGGGTATTGATTTTTCTTTATTTAAAAACCGTTTGTCCGGTTTGTTTGAATGGTATCAGAAAGACACTAAAGGAATGCTGGCACCGGGTATGCAGTTACCGGCAGTAGTAGGTGCTTCTGCTCCTTATCAGAATACGGCTGACATGCGTACACGTGGTTGGGAGTTGAATGTGAATTGGCGTGATCAGATTGGTAAATGGGGATATCGGGTTGGTTTTAACCTCTCTGATTCCAAAAGTGAGATTACCAAATATGACAGCAATGAATCCAAATTGTTAAGCAGTTTCTATGAAGGCCAGCAATTAGGTGAAATCTGGGGATATGTTTATGATGGCTTCTATACTGTAGATGATTTTGAAGATACCCAGACTTGGAAACTAAAAGACGGAGTTGTTGCTATTAACGGATATAATCCTCGTCCGGGAGATGTGAAGTTTAAGAATCTGCGTGATGATGACCAGGGTGAGAATTTGATTTATTCAGGTGACGGTACTTTAGAAAATCCGGGTGATCGCAAGATTATTGGTAATAGTATGCCGCGCTATCTGTATGGTATTAATTTGGGGCTCAGTTACGAAGGATTTGACTTGAGTGTATTCTTGCAGGGGACTGGTAAACGGGATGCCTGGCTGGCTAATACATTGACTTTCCCGATGTATTCAGATTATAAGTTTATTCCTTTATATGAAGGTCTGGAAAACTATTGGAAGCCTGTTGATGCTGCAGCCGGAGATTATACTTGTGCTAATCCGAATGCTGAATATCCGCGAATTTACGGAGGATACGGAAATCAAGGCTCTAACTATCGAACTTCTGACCGCTATCTGTCGGATGCTTCCTATTTACGTATTAAGAATGTGACGCTTTCTTATACATTCCCTAAGCAATGGGTAAAGAAAATGGCTCTTTCTCAACTGAAAGCTTTTATCAGTATTGAGAATCTGGCAACTTTCTCTTCCTTGGCTAAAGGTATTGACCCGGAAACTCTTTCCTGGAGTTATCCGGCATTCCGTACAATCTCTTTTGGCTTGAATCTTTCATTGTGAAACAACCTTAAAAACGAAATGTTATGAAAAAATTGTTTGTGGGCATTGCTGTTGTTTCGGGACTGGCATTTGCCGGATGCAATGACAGTTTCCTGGATAAGACTCCGATTACGGATCTGACAGAAGACAATGCATTTAACTCTTATGATAATTTTAAAAATTTTATGTGGCCCTGTTACGAAATGTTTGTGAATACAACTATTCGTACCTCAACCAGAGATAATGGATGGGGAACAGGAGGACAATATGAAGGAGATGTTGATGCCGGTTATTTGAATAAACGTTCACCAAGTGGTTTTAATCAGTTTGCTTATCAGACAAAAGGAAGTACGGCTTCTGGTAATGGATGGGATTTCAGCTCTTACATTCGTCGGGTAAATATTATGCTTTCTCATATTGAAGAATCCGATATGACAGAGGCAGAAAAGGAACACTGGCAGGCTGTGGGATATTTTTTCCATTCATTCTGGTATATGGAATTGATAGACAGGTTTGGAGACGTACCTTGGGTGAATAAGGTGCTGACAGAAGAATCGCCGGAAATTTATGATGCCAGAATGCCTCGGGTACAAGTAGCAGATTCTGTATTGACACGTTTGCAATGGGCAGAGAATCATATTGGAAATTTTGAGTCTCAGGATGGTGCGAATACAATTAACAAGAATTGTGTACGGGCTGCTTTATCACGTTTTACTTTGCGTGAAGGTACTTGGCGTAAATATCATGGTTTGGAAGGTTCTGATAAGTATTTACAGGAATGTGTACGTGTATCAGAATTACTTATGACCGATTATCCTGTTTTATATACAGGAACAGACGGGCAGCCTGGAGCCGGATATGGAGAGATGTGGACGACAGAAGATTTAAGTACTGTTCCTGGAATAATTCTGTATAAAGCATATGTTCAGGATATCAATCCGGTTCAGGGAGGTTGTTATATTGAGCATACTTCCAGTCATGATATTGAAATGAATCAGAATACAGTTGATCTGTATTTAATGAAGAACGGAAAGCCGATCCATAATGCTTCTTCCGGTTATCATGGAGACAAGAGTATGTATACTACTTTCCGTGACCGTGACCCACGTTTGTATCATACAGTTATGCCTCCTTATAAGGTAGAGGCAAATGGTGCAAATAAACCTGTAGAAAATCCTAATGCATCATGGGGATATACATCTGATCCGGCAGATCGTGAATATATTGACCTGATGGGAGCAAATTATAGTTGCAGCAATCCGGGTGTTGGTATGAAACGTCTGCCTGCACAAAATTGGTCGGCTTCTTTGGTACCGCAGATTCCGAATCTGGGTACAGGTGCTTTTGTTACTTGTCGTTCTGGATATTATTTGTGGAAACTGTATTGCAGTTGGGAAGAAAACTTCAATAATGGAACTTTGAACGTAGCTGATAAACCTATTTTCAAAATTGAAGAGGTTTTATTGAATTATGCTGAAGCTAAGGCTGAACTTGGAGAGTTTACACAGGATGTGGCTGATAAGAGCATTAATAAATTGAGAGATCGTGCTGAGGTTGCTCGTATGAATGTCGGTGAAATTGATGATAACTTCGATCCGGATCGTCCTTATTATTATCCAGAAGGCAATGCGGCAGGGATTCGGGTTCCGGCTTTGTTATGGGAAGTACGTCGTGAACGTATCATTGAATTGATGGGTGAAGGATTTGGGTTTTATGATGTACGTCGCTGGCGTATGGCTCCGTGGTTCCTTAATCGAGCAGCTAAAGGTATTTGGGTAACGAAAGATTATGCTTTGTCTAAAAGTATGACACTTTATAATCCGAATACAGGGGTTTCTGATGGTCAGTCAGGCTCTATGACCGAAGGATATTTGTACCTGTTTAATGATCCGATTGCAGAAGGAAAGGGATGGCTTGATAAATATTATTTGTATCAGGTTCCGACTGATGAAATTTTGTTGAATCCGAATTTGACACAAAATCCGGGTTGGTGATAATAATGTAAATTAAAGTAAGAAACTGCCTTAAAATGGGGAAAAGAATATATCTGTCCTTATTTTTAGGGCGGTTTCTTTTATTATAAATACTTAAAATGGCAATTCATTGGATAAATGAATGTATATTTGCCTGATGATCAAAAATGTGTCAGGCTGAGCCATTCAGATGAAGACAAAAAGATAGTTCATAACTTTAATACCATAAGAAAATGAAGAGAACAGAAAAGATGCTGCTTTGCACCGGTTTGATTTCCGCGGCATTTGCAGCAAATGCCGGTGCGGCAGAGAAAAACACAAAACCAAACATTATCTTTATTTTGTGTGATGACATGGGATATGGTGATCTGGGCTGTTATGGCCAGAAGTATATTCAGACTCCCAATTTGGACCGGATGGCTCAGGAAGGTATGCGTTTCACACAGGCTTATGCCGGCAGTCCGGTCAGTGCACCTTCGCGGGCTTCACTGATGACAGGACAGCATTCCGGACACGGGCATGTGCGCGGAAACAAGGAATACTGGACCGGAGAAGTGATGTATGGTAATAACAAGGATTATGCGGTTGTGGGGCAGGAGCCTTACGATCCGGAACATATCATCTTGCCTGAAATCATGAAAGGAAACGGCTACACAACCGGAATGTTCGGAAAATGGGCCGGAGGCTATGAAGGATCTTGCTCTACGCCCGACAAACGCGGAGTGGATGAGTATTATGGATATATCTGTCAGTTCCAGGCTCATCTGTATTATCCGAACTTTCTGAACCGTTACAGCCGCTCGGCAGGCGATACGGCAGTGGTACGTGTGGTTATGGACGAAAACATCAAATATCCGATGTATGGTGACGACTATAAGAAGCGTCCGCAGTATTCGGCAGATATGATTCATCAGGAAGCGCTGGCCTGGCTGGACAAACAGGACGGCAAGCAGCCTTTCTATGGATTCTTTACCTATACGTTGCCGCATGCAGAGCTGGCACAGCCGAATGATTCCATTCTGAAAGGATATAAGCAAAAGTTCTTTGTTGATAAGACGTGGGGAGGAAGTGAAGGTTCACGTTATAATCCGGCAGTCCATACGCATGCGGAGTTTGCCGGCATGATTACCCGCCTGGATGCGTATGTAGGCGAAATCCTGGCTAAATTGAAAGAAAAGGGGCTGGATGAAAATACAATCGTTATTTTCAGTAGCGACAACGGTCCTCACGAAGAGGGAGGAGCAGACCCTGAATTCTTCGGCCGTGACGGAAAGTTGCGGGGATTGAAGCGCCAGTGTTATGAAGGCGGCATTCGCGTTCCGTTTATTGTGCGCTGGCCCGGTCATGTACAGGCTGGTACGGTGAATGATCATCAGCTGGCTTTCTATGACGTAATGCCTACTTTCTGTGAACTGGCCGGTGACAAGAAATTCCCTAAAAAGTATCTGAACAAAAAGCTGGAGGGAGACTGTTTTGACGGTATTTCTTTTGCTCCGACTTTGCTGGGACAGAACGACAAGCAGCAGAAGCATGACTACCTGTACTGGGAATTCCACGAAACAGACCAGATCGGTGTCCGCATGGGTGACTGGAAGCTGGTTGTGAAACAGGGAGTGCCTCATTTGTATGACCTGGCAACAGATATCCATGAAGACCGTGACGTTGCGGCTGAGCATCCGGATATTGTCAAGCAGATGAAGGAAATAATTCGTAAGGAACATCGTCCGAATGATCTTTTTAAAGTAACTTTGCCGGACTTTGATAAGTGATTAATAAATCTAAAATAAGAAACATGAATCTGAAAAAACAAACTTTGGCATGGACGCTCTGTGTGCCTGCCTGTCTGGTTGCCGCTCCTTTGTCGGCCGTAAATCCGGACGGTACGGCTATCGTACAGACACAGGGAGTCACAGTGACTGGTGCGGCTTTGCTGAATCCGACAACGGTCGAAGTGCTGTTCTCTGACGGACAGCGCATGACACTCGACTTTTATGGGGAAAACATTGTCCGCCTGTTCCAGGATCCGAATGGGGGAATTATCCGTGATCCGCAGGCTTCACCCGAAGCACAGATCCTGACGGACAGTCCCCGGAAACAGCCCGGAAAACTGACTGTCAGTGAAGGACAGGGAGTGATTACAATTGCTACGGATAAAGTAGCTTTGGAAATCAACAAACAGACTACCTTCTTTAAACTGATCAATAAAGTAACTAACCGCACTGTCGTTGAATCGGTAGCTCCGGTGGATTTCCAGAAGAAACAGGTTTCTCTGTCTCTGAAAGAAATGCCGGATGAGTATTTCTATGGCGGTGGTGTGCAGAACGGACGTTTCTCTCACAAGGGAAAGAGCATCAAGATTGTCAATACCAACCAGTGGACTGACGGCGGTGTTGCTTCTCCTACTCCTTATTATTGGTCTACGGGCGGATATGGAGTGATGTGGTATACATTTGCTCCCGGCCAGTATGATTTCGGAGCTGCTGAAAAAGGTAAGGTAACCCTGACACACGATACAGACTATCTGGATGTATTCTTCATGGTAGATGATACTCCGGTAGCTCTGCTGAATGATTTCTATCAACTGACGGGTAATCCGGTCTTGTTGCCGAAATTCGGTTTCTACGAAGGTCACTTGAATGCTTATAACCGTGACTACTGGAAAGAAGACGAGAAGGGATTCCTGTTCGAAGACGGAAAGAAATATAAGGAAAGCCAGAAGGACAATGGAGGTACCAAAGAGTCTCTGAATGGAGAAAAGAATAACTATCAGTTCTCTGCCCGTGCGGTGATTGACCGTTACAATGCGCATGATATGCCGTTGGGATGGTTGCTTCCGAATGACGGTTACGGCGCAGGATACGGACAGACCGGTACACTGGACGGCAATATTCAGAACCTGAAGGAGCTGGGTGATTACGCTCGTGAACGTGGAGTTGAGATCGGTTTGTGGACTCAGTCAGACTTGCATCCGAAAGAAGGCGTAGAAGCATTGTTGCAGCGTGATATCGTGAAGGAAGTGCGTGATGCCGGTGTGCGTGTGCTGAAGACTGATGTTGCGTGGGTAGGTGCCGGATATTCATTCGGACTGAACGGCGTGGCTGATGTCGGACAGATCATGCCTTATTACGGAAATAATGCACGTCCGTTCATTATTTCACTGGACGGATGGGCCGGTACTCAGCGTTATGCCGGAATCTGGTCGGGTGACCAGACTGGTGGAGAATGGGAATATATCCGTTTCCACATCCCGACTTATATCGGTTCCGGATTGTCCGGACAGCCGAATATTTCATCGGATATGGATGGTATCTTCGGCGGAAAGAATGTTCCGGTCAATGTCCGTGACTTCCAGTGGAAGACTTTCACTCCGATGCAGTTGAATATGGACGGATGGGGATCGAATCCTAAGTATCCGCATATCCTGGGTGAACCGGCTGCTTCTATCAACCGCTGGTATCTGAAGATGAAATCGGAATTTATGCCTTATACTTACACGCTGGCTCATGAAGCACTGGATGGCAAGCCGATGATTCGCGCCATGTTCCTTGATTATCCGAACGACTATACACTGGGTACGGCTACCCGCTACCAGTTCCTGTATGGTCCGTATGTGCTGGTTGCTCCGGTTTATCAGGAAACGAAGGCAGATGATAAGGGCAATGATGTGCGTAATGGTATCTATCTGCCGGAAGGTAACTGGATTGATTATTTCACCGGTGACCTGTATCAGGGCGGACGTGTCATTAATAATTATGAGGCTCCTTTGTGGAAACTTCCGTTCTTTATCAAGCAGGGTGCTATCCTGCCGATGGCTGAGGCTCACAACAATGTCAGCCAGATGGATAAGAAGACTCGTATCTATGAACTGTATCCGGCCGGAACTACTGAATTCACGGAATATGATGATGACGGTGTAACGGAAGCTTATCGTAACGGACAGTTTGCCACTACGAGAATCGTTTCTGCTCTGGAAGGAGATGAATTGAATGTGACCATAGATCCGACACAGGGAGGATTTGCCGGCATGGTCAATGAAAAGGTAACAGAGTTCCGTATCAATGTGACAGCACAGCCGAAGAAGCTGGAAGCTCGTATCGGTAAGAACAAGGTCAAACTGACAGCTGTCAGCTCTATGGAGGCATACAAGAACGGTACGAATGTTTATTTCTATGAAGAAGCACCTGAATTGAATCGTTTTGCTACTCCGGGCAGTGAATTTGCTTCAGTGAAAGTGATTAAGAATCCAGTAGTGCATGTGAAACTGGCTTCTGCTGATATCACATCCGATGCGGTTGCCCTGAAGATGAAAGGATTTGTATTTGCTCCTGCTGAGAAGTTGCTGGTAAGTACCGGTTCGCTGGAAGCTCCGAAACCTCAGGTTACTGATGAAAATACGACTGCTTATACCTTGACTCCTTCCTGGAACAAGGTTACTGGAGCTGATTATTATGAAATTGAGTTCAACAACATGCTCTACAGTACGATCCGTGATACACAACTGCTGTTCGAAGATTTGCGTCCGGAAACAACCTGTTCGTTCAAAGTTCGTGCAGTCAATGCATCCGGAATTTCTGATTGGGCAAGTGTTCAGGTAACGACCAAGTCTGATCCGCTGGAATTTGCTATTCGTGGTTTGAAGGGTGAAACTTCTTGTCCGAACCAGGGTGGTCAGGGCGTCAACAAGTTGTTTAACTTCGATGAATCTGATTCATGGCATACAGAATGGAGTACGAAGGCTGTACCGTTCGATCTGGTTATCGATCTGAAGAGCGTAAATCAGCTGGATAAATTCCAGTATATGCCTCGTCAGGATGGTGGTAACGGAACGTTGAAGAAAGGTACTGTATACTACAGCATGGATAAGTCTGAATGGACAGAAGCCGGTACATTTGAATGGACAGGCGGTGACGTGAAGACATTCGTCTTTGAAAAACGTCCGACTGCACGTTACATCAAACTGGCTGTAACGGAAGCTGTGGGTAACTTCGGTTCCGGACGTGAATTGTATGTATTCAAGGTTCCTGGTTCTGAAAGCTATATTCCGGGTGATATCAACCAGGATAAGCTGGTAGACGAAAACGACTTGACTTCATATATGAACTATACAGGTCTGCGTCGGGGCGATTCTGACTTTGAAGGTTATATCAGCAAGGGTGACTTGAACAACAACGGACTGATTGATGCATACGATATTTCTACCGTAGGTATCGAGCTGGAAACCGGTGTAAGTTCGAAGAAGGTTCCTGCTGTAGCCGGAACTATTCAGGTTACTCCTTCCAAGAAGGTTTATAACGCAGGTGAAACGGTAGAAATCCGTGTTACCGGTAAGGGACTTCAGTCTGTCAATGCTTTGAGCTTTGCACTGCCTTACGATCCGCAAGTGATGGAATATGCAGGGGTAGATGCTGCCGGCATGAAAGAAATGAAGAATCTGACTTATGACCGTCTGCACAGTAACGGAGTGAAGGCACTTTATCCTACTTTCGTTAACTTAGGAGAGAAACCGACTCTGGAAGGTGATGGTGAACTGATGGTGATCAAGTTTAAAGCAAAGACTCGTCTGACCTTCAAGCTGAAAGCTATCGATGGTATTCTGGTTGATAAGTATCTGAATACTGTTCACTGGTAAATACTTTTCTGATGCAAAGATAGAAGTCACGGATTTTTCGCATAACTTCCGTGATAGCGTATAAATTAAAAAATAGCCGTCCCAATTTCTGGACGGCTATTTTTGTATCATCTTCCATCGATCCGGAAGCAAACCATGCTATTGATCAGTCCGGTAGGTCTTCTTTATTTTATTCTTTATAGAGTTCTGAAGAATCGTTACGGATGGGAGAGTGCTTTCGGATTATCATGGGTTGCTTCTTTAGAACTCTCAGCAGAGTCTCTTCCTGGTATATTTATTTTGCGTATTTGTGGCTTTTCAGGGCTTCTGTTGCATTTTAAAGGATGTTGCCGATGGATGTCTCATCATCGGATTATATAAAAGACAGAGCCACCCCTGTATCACACGGAGGTGGCTCTTTGTAATTTTAATATTATGTAAGGTTAAATTAGAGAGGTTATCTTGTTATTAATATCCTTCATTCTGCTGTCCTTTGATTTGCGGGTTTGCATCGATTTCATCTTTCGGGATCGGCCATACCCACATGTGATCACCGGCATCCTTGGTCAGGTCATTACCCTGTGTAGCTACATAGTTTGCTACAGGTGCATCTTCAGCAACAGAACGTGAGAATCCGATGCCCCATCGTTTCATATCCGAGAAGCGGAATCCTTCAGCGAAGAGTTCGCGGGTACGTTCATCCTGAATTTCCTTCATCAGCGCGTCTCCGCTGTAAGTCTGGTCAGTCCATCCGCTGATACGTGCCTTTCTCAGGTCGTTCAACAAGCCGCATGCAGCTCCTTCGTTACCGGCCTTGGCATATGCTTCTGCACCGAGCAGATACATTTCTGAGATACGCATAGCTTTGGTCTTGTTCATGTTGTTGGGTTTTCCAGTATACAGAGCCGGGTTTCCGGGCCATTTGTTGCAGTAGGTTCCCACGAAGTCAGGTACAGTCTGTGCATCGATAGTATCTGTCTTGAAGTAAGCTCCGTATCGGATATCGTTTTCGGTGTCATACAGATCAGTAACCTTCTTGCTTGCCATGTATGAGGGACGTGCGAACTTGTCGATGATTCCAGATAGCATGCTTCCAAGTGCGGTTGGTCCTTCTTCGTTCTTGAGTTCCATATAGAACTGCCAGATAGCTTCTGTACCCGTATCGTTCAGCCACATGTCCTTATACTGTGCCGGATTGGAGATCAGTGTGTATGTACCCTTGCTGATCAGCGCCTGTGCTACATTTGCAGCAGTTGTGTAATCTTCCATATCGAGTGCAACACGTGCTTTGAGTACCTGTACGACATCAGCCGTAATCTTTGTTGAGTTAACGACTCCGGCAGTTGTAACATACTCTTCAGCTTTGGTGAGGTCATTCACGATATGCTGATAAGTTTCCTGCAGGGAACTTCTTCCCGGATAAGTCTCCGCATTCGGTCCCGGATTATAGGTATCTACCAGAGGAACTCCATATTCACTGGCAGCCGTTGATGGATTATAGTCCTTGCAGAAGTGGAGAGCTAGTTCGCGGTATGCCATTGCTCTGCTGAAATATGCATGTCCCATGTACAGCTTGATTTGCTGTTTGTCCGCATCACTTATCTGCGGATCTTCCAGCAGCAGGGCAGCTTTCTGTATGAGCAGGTTGGCATTGGCAATGTAGTTATAGTTGCTGGACCAGCAGCTTTGTACGGTTCCATCCGTGATCTGGAAGTCCCATCTGTAGAATGAACCATAATTATTGCCATAGTCAGGGGTTGCTACTACCTGTCCGCTCTGTACGAGTTCGGTTGCGGCGATTGATCCCTGGATGTATCCTCTCCATTCGGCATGGAAGAGGTTACTGTATTTTTCGCAGTCCCCGACGTTGCGTACCGATTCATCGGTAGCGATATTTGTTTCGGGGGTAAGATCCATGTCACATGAAGACAAGGAGCAGCAGCATGCGATTGCTGATATGAGGAATAGTTTCTTGTTCATATACCAAATCTTTTTAAAGTTTGTAGAGAATTTATCAGAACGTTAGTTCGGCACCTACGGCAAACTGTCGGGTGTTGGGGTATTTACCTAACTGCAAGTTAGAGTCAACTTCGGGGTCTGCTCCCTTATATTGAGTAACGGTCCACAAGTTACGTCCTACACCGAAGATACGTACTCCCTTGATAAAGCCAACCTTCTTCAGCAAAGGTTTGGGGAGAGAGTAGCTGACGGTTAAGTTCTTCAGACGCATGAAGGAAGCGTTTTCCAGCAAGTGTGTATCGAACTGACGAGCAGAGTTGGCTGCCGGAATATCTGTGATCTGTCCCGGAGTTGTCCACATATTAGCCATTTCAACTGACTGGTTCAGCTGTCCTACGAAGTTGGGGTTTTCTACGAAGAAGCGGTCATTGTCGATCAGGTACTTACCCAGCATGAATGAGAAGTTAGCGTCTACGCTGAAGCCCTTCCATGAAATACGAGTATTGAAACCTCCTGCCCATGGTGCATACTGGTTCTTTCCGGTAAATACAGCATAGTTGTCAGAATATTCCTTGGTTTCGTTTCCTTTATCGTCAAGCCAGATCTGCTGTCCGTCTTCCGGATCCACGCCGACCCATCTTACATAGTAGAAGTCACCAAGAGATTCACCTACCTGATATTTTACACCCGTGTTAGGAATTACATATTCGTCACGTCCACCGAAGAGTTCTGTGATCTGGTTCTTGTTGTAGTTGATGTTTCCGGATACGCTCCAGTAGAAATCTTTGGTATTGAAGATTTCATATTGTACAGAAGCTTCGAAACCACGGTTGTACATGCTTCCGATATTTCCCCATCCGGAGCTATGTCCTGTAGTATAAGAATAAGGGATAGTCATCAACATGTCGCTGGTAACTTTGTTATAGAAGTCGATGCTCAGATCCAGACGGTTAAACATGCGTGTGCTGATACCGATATTCAGTGATTTCTGTTTTTCCCAAGTCAGATCATCGTTCTGTACACTTGAAATACCGAAAGAAGAGCCACCCTGATATTTACCTACTCCTACCAGACCTAATGACGGATAATAAGGATCGCCACTGAATACAGAGTTACCAGTTGTACCGTAGCTGACTTTGAAACGTAAATCGTTCAACCATTCAGCGTCTTCCATGAAGCTTTCTTTCTTGATGTTCCACATAGCTCCAACAGAGAAGAAGGAAGCCCAGCGGTTGTTCTTTCCGAATACAGAAGAACCATCTGTACGGAAGGAAAGATCCAGGAAATATTTTTCTGCATAGTTGTATTCACCACGTGCGAAGTAAGAGTTCATAACTTTCTTCTGGATGCTTGCACTAGGAGCTTTCGGAGTTGTACCATGGCTCAACAGTGTCAGACGGTCATCGGTGATACCTTCAACACTTGCACCAAATGAACTTCCATCGTAAATGATAGCTTCCTGACCGATCAGGAAAGTAGCGTTATGTATTTTATCTACATCAAATTTATATTCGGCTGTATTGGTGAATGTCATGGATGAGTAGCGCTGGAAAGATTCGCTGGCTGATCCGGAATAGTTATTGAACTGAGCCGGAAGCATTCTGTAACGATATCTGTAGTCGAATGCATCCAGAGCCTGTGAAGCACGGATTGTCAATCCTTTCACCGGAGTGAGTTCTTCGAACATATTTCCGTACAAGCGGATCTTGTTCTTCTCTGCAGGCTGATTTTCCAACAGATAATATGGGTTCCACAAACCAAGTACATCCAACAAGTCTTTGCGGTCTCCATAATGCCAGTTGCCGTTTCCGTCGTCAACGATTTCATACGGAGTTTCCCAGGGGAGAGCCCAGCGGCTCAAGGTTGCTACGTTGTACCAGCTGTTACCAGTTGTAGCAAAACCATTAGTTTCAAAATCTTCATAAGAAAGACCGAGGTTAACTCCGACGCGCAACCAGTCGAATACTTTTGTATCAATGTTACTTCTCAAAGTTTCACGTTTCATACCTGATGCCGGTTCCACACCTTCCTGATCGTAGTGGCTGGCAGAGATGAAGTAGTTTGTATTTTTAGAAACACCGGTGATGCTGGCATCCAATTGCCAGGTCGGTGCGTTGTCTTTCAGGAAATAATCTTGCCAGTTGGTATTAATACCCATATCCATGTATTGTTTGATGATGGATAAGTCGGCATTGGGAGCAATGGTTTTCCACAAGTCATAGTACTGACTGGTACTCATCATTTCAGTTGTTGGCAAAGCCGGCTGTGAGAAACCGTATTGGCCTTTGATGCTGACAGTCGGTTTAGCACCTTTTCCGCGTTTGGTTGTAATTACGACTACACCGTTGGCTGCACGTGAACCGTAGATAGAAGTAGAAGAAGCATCCTTCAATACGGTTACGTTTTCGATATCACTCGGGTTAATAGCTGTGAAAGCACCACTTGAGATCGGGGAGCCATCAAGGATGAACAGCGGTTCAGTAGATGAATTGATAGATCCGACACCACGCAGACGCATGCTGACACCTTCGCTCGGTTCACCGGAAGAAGTATAAACTTGCAGACCGGCTACCTGACCTTGCAAGGCATCTGCAAAGTTGGCACTTGGGCGGTTCTCAATCTTATCTGATTTGACAGCTGCAACAGAACCTACGATAGATCCGAGTTTCTTGGCTGAACCATAAGTTCCGGTCACCAATACTTCATCCAGAATTTCTGAAGTAGCTTCCAACTTAATGACTAAGTTGCTCATGTGTCCTTGTCTGATTGTGAGCTTCTGAGTTTCCATTCCGATGAATGAAATAATCAGGTGCTTAGCTGATGAGGGGGCATTGATGGTGAATTTTCCGTCCAGATCGGTTACTGTTCCAGTATTGGTTCCTTCAATTTGAACCGTAGCTCCGACAATTGGTTCATTGTCTTCTGCGGACAAAACGCGTCCTGTGACCTTGGACGATTGTGCCATTACCATTCCTATACTAAGGAATAGACAGGTAAGCAAAAGCATTACTTTTTGTTTCATAGTTTCTCTTATTATAAAGTTAATGATGAACGCAAATATATAATATAATTTCATAAAAATAACTCTCAAATGCAAAAAAAAAGCTATCAATTGTTTGATAAAATGGTGTTACCTTGTTTATTTATGTTAAGCAACATAAAACTTTATGTTTTTGGACAGAACTTTGCGCAAGTTCTGTTTCTTTGTTTTATAATCGTTACCGGGAGTGAGACTGGAATTTGAGAAAAGAGAGTACTTAAAGGGAAGTGAAAAAGTAATGTATTGCCTGATAAAAGACAGAGCCACCCCTGTATCACACGGAGGTGGCTCTTTGTAATTTTAATATTATGTAAGGTTAAATTAGAGAGGTTATCTTGTTATTAATATCCTTCATTCTGCTGTCCTTTGATTTGCGGGTTTGCATCGATTTCATCTTTCGGGATCGGCCATACCCACATGTGATCACCGGCATCCTTGGTCAGGTCATTACCCTGTGTAGCTACATAGTTTGCTACAGGTGCATCTTCAGCAACAGAACGTGAGAATCCGATGCCCCATCGTTTCATATCCGAGAAGCGGAATCCTTCAGCGAAGAGTTCGCGGGTACGTTCATCCTGAATTTCCTTCATCAGCGCGTCTCCGCTGTAAGTCTGGTCAGTCCATCCGCTGATACGTGCCTTTCTCAGGTCGTTCAACAAGCCGCATGCAGCTCCTTCGTTACCGGCCTTGGCATATGCTTCTGCACCGAGCAGATACATTTCTGAGATACGCATAGCTTTGGTCTTGTTCATGTTGTTGGGTTTTCCAGTATACAGAGCCGGGTTTCCGGGCCATTTGTTGCAGTAGGTTCCCACGAAGTCAGGTACAGTCTGTGCATCGATAGTATCTGTCTTGAAGTAAGCTCCGTATCGGATATCGTTTTCGGTGTCATACAGATCAGTAACCTTCTTGCTTGCCATGTATGAGGGACGTGCGAACTTGTCGATGATTCCAGATAGCATGCTTCCAAGTGCGGTTGGTCCTTCTTCGTTCTTGAGTTCCATATAGAACTGCCAGATAGCTTCTGTACCCGTATCGTTCAGCCACATGTCCTTATACTGTGCCGGATTGGAGATCAGTGTGTATGTACCCTTGCTGATCAGCGCCTGTGCTACATTTGCAGCAGTTGTGTAATCTTCCATATCGAGTGCAACACGTGCTTTGAGTACCTGTACGACATCAGCCGTAATCTTTGTTGAGTTAACGACTCCGGCAGTTGTAACATACTCTTCAGCTTTGGTGAGGTCATTCACGATATGCTGATAAGTTTCCTGCAGGGAACTTCTTCCCGGATAAGTCTCCGCATTCGGTCCCGGATTATAGGTATCTACCAGAGGAACTCCATATTCACTGGCAGCCGTTGATGGATTATAGTCCTTGCAGAAGTGGAGAGCTAGTTCGCGGTATGCCATTGCTCTGCTGAAATATGCATGTCCCATGTACAGCTTGATTTGCTGTTTGTCCGCATCACTTATCTGCGGATCTTCCAGCAGCAGGGCAGCTTTCTGTATGAGCAGGTTGGCATTGGCAATGTAGTTATAGTTGCTGGACCAGCAGCTTTGTACGGTTCCATCCGTGATCTGGAAGTCCCATCTGTAGAATGAACCATAATTATTGCCATAGTCAGGGGTTGCTACTACCTGTCCGCTCTGTACGAGTTCGGTTGCGGCGATTGATCCCTGGATGTATCCTCTCCATTCGGCATGGAAGAGGTTACTGTATTTTTCGCAGTCCCCGACGTTGCGTACCGATTCATCGGTAGCGATATTTGTTTCGGGGGTAAGATCCATGTCACATGAAGACAAGGAGCAGCAGCATGCGATTGCTGATATGAGGAATAGTTTCTTGTTCATATACCAAATCTTTTTAAAGTTTGTAGAGAATTTATCAGAACGTTAGTTCGGCACCTACGGCAAACTGTCGGGTGTTGGGGTATTTACCCAACTGCAGGTTTGAGTCTATTTCGGGGTCTGCTCCTTTATATTGAGTAACGGTCCACAGATTACGTCCTACACCGAAGATGCGTACTCCCTTGATAAATCCTACTTTGCTGAGCAACGATTCAGGGAAGGAATAACTGATCGTCAGATTTTTCAGACGCATGAAGGAAGCATTCTCCAGCAAGTGTGTATCGAACTGACGGGTAGAGTTGGCTGCTGGAATGTCTGTGATCTGTCCCGGGGTTGTCCACATATTCGCCATTTCAACGGACTGGTTGAACTGGCCTACGAAATTGGGATTCTCTACGAAATAACGGTCATTGTCGATCAGGTATTTGCCCAGCATGAAAGAGAAGTTCGCATCTACACTGAATCCTTTCCATGAAAGGCGTGTATTGAAACCTCCAGACCAGGGTGCATACTGGTTCTTTCCGGTAAATACAGCATAGTTGTCCGAATATTCCTTGGTTTCGTTTCCTTTGTCGTCAAGCCAGATCTGCTGTCCGTCTTCCGGATCTACGCCGACCCATCTTACATAGTAGAAGTCGCCGAGAGATTCGCCTACCTGATATTTTATACCTGTATTAGGCAACACATATTCACTGCGTCCGCCGAAGAGTTCCGTGATCTGGTTCTTGTTGTAGTTGATGTTTCCGGCTATACTCCAGTAGAAATCTTTGGTATTGAAAAGCTCATACTGTACGGAAACCTCAAATCCGCGGTTGTACATGCTTCCGATATTTCCCCATCCGGATCCGTGTCCTGTAGTATATGAATAGGGAATTGTCATCAGCATGTCGCTGGTCACTTTGTTATAGAAGTCAACGCTTAAGTCCAGGCGGTTGAACATGCGTGTGCTGATACCGATGTTCAGTGATTTCTGTTTTTCCCAGGTCAGATTATCGTTCTGCACGCTTGAAATACCGAAAGCAGAGCCACCCTGATATTTGCCAACTTCAACCAGTCCTAATGACGGATAATACGGATCACCACTGAATGCGGAGTTACCCGTCGTACCATAGCTTGCTTTCAGAGAGAGTTCATTGAGCCATTCAGCACTTTGCATGAAGTTTTCTTTCTTGATGTTCCACATGGCTCCGACAGAGAAGAAGGAAGCCCATCGGTTATTCTTTCCGAATACGGAAGAGCCGTCTGTACGGAAAGACAAGTCAAGATAATACTTCTCTGCATAGTTATACTCACCGCGTGCGAAGTATGAATTCATCACTTTTTTCTGGATGCTGGCAGTGGGGTTCTGCGGAGTTGTACCATGACTTAACAGTGTCAGGCGGTCGTCGGTGATTCCACTGACACTTGCACCAAATGCGCTGCCATCGTAGATGATGGCTTCCTGTCCGATCAGAATCGTTGCGTTATGCACCTTGTTTACGTCGAATTTATATTCGGCTGTATTGGTGAATGTCATGGATGAGTAACGCTGGAAAGTTTCACTGGCCGAACCGGAATTGTTATTGAATGCAGCCGGAAGCTGTCTGTAACGATATCTGTAGTCGAACGCATCCAGTGCCTGTGAAGCGCGGAGCGTCAGGCCTTTCACCGGAGTCAGTTCTTCGAACATATTTCCGTACAGGCGAAGTTTGTTCTTCTGTCCCGGCTGATTTTCCAGCAGATAATACGGGTTCCACAGACCGAGCACATCGAAAAAGTCCTTGCGGTCTCCGTAATGCCATTTGCCGTTTCCGTCGTCAACGATTTTGTAGGGCGTTTCCCAGGGAAGAGCCCAGCGGCTCAAGGTTGCTACGTTATAAGGATTGTTTCCCTTCGTTGCAAAGTTATTGGTTTCGTAATCTTCATAAGAAAGACCGAGGTTGACTCCGACACGCAGCCAGTCGAACACTTTCGTGTCGATATTGCTTCTCAGGGTTTCGCGTCTCATTCCTGATGCCGGCTCCACACCATCCTGATCGTAGTGGCTGGCAGAGATGAAATAATTGGTATTATTGGCAACGCCGGTGATGCTGGCATCCAGTTGCCAGGTCGGTGCATTGTCTTTCATAAGATAAGACTGCCAGTCGGTAGAAATACCCATATCCATGTATTTCCGGATAATGGAAAAGTCTGCGTTGGGGGAGATTGTTTTCCACAAGTCATAATACTGGCTGGTTGTCATCATCCTGGTTGTCGGCAGAGCCGGTTCGGAAAATCCGTATTGTCCCTTGATGCTGACGGTCGGTTTGGCACCTCTTCCTCGTTTGGTTGTGATAACTACCACACCGTTGGCGGCACGTGAACCATAGATAGAGGTGGAAGAAGCATCCTTCAATACGGTTACGTTTTCGATATCGCTCGGGTTGATGGCCGTAAAGGCTCCTCCGGAGATCGGAGAACCGTCGAGGATAAACAGCGGTTCGTTGGATGAACTGATGGAACCGATACCGCGCAGACGCATGCTGACGCCTTCGCTCGGCTCACCGGAAGAAGTATAGACTTGCAGGCCGGCTACCTGTCCTTGCAAGGCATCTGCAAAGTTGGCGCTTGGCCGGTTTTCGATTTTGTCAGACCGGATGGCGACAACGGAACCTACGATTGAACCCAGTTTTTTGGCCGAACCATAGGTTCCTGTCACCAAAACTTCATCCAGCACTTCTGCAGTGGGCTTCAGTTTGATGGTCAAGTCTGTTCTGTTTTTTTCTTTTATGTTGATTTTTTGAGTTTCCATTCCGATGAAAGAAATGACCAGAATCTGGGCTGACGACGGAACGTTGATGGTGAACTTTCCGTCCAGATCGGTTATGGTTCCGGTGTCGGTTCCTTCTATCTGAACCGTAGCTCCGACAATGGGCTCATTGTCTTCGGCAGACAAAACGCGTCCTGTTGCGTTAGATGATTGCGCTATGGCTATTCCTATGCTGAGAAACAGGCAGGCGAACAAAAACATTACTTTTAACTTCATAGTTTCTCTTATTATAAAAAAAGTACAATTATGTCTGTTCTCTGGGGAGTATTTCCGGTTTGTCCGGAAAGGAAAAGAATCCATGGTCAGAAGGATATTTGACCGGTTGCAAAATTATATATTATGAGTCAAATTCCGCTTTGGACGGGAGGGATGATTGTTTGTAACAGACGGACGTAACTTTCGTATAATCAGAGGGGTATGATTGTAATTTCTTGTAAAAATCCTTCCGGAGACTTGTAAGGTCCGAAACTCTGTTCCAAAGGTCAGCAGGAAGTCCGGCCATCGTAAGTTTCAGGTCGTGGAGTTATGCAGACACCTTCGCAGAATCGTATGCTCGTTGCGGCTTTATCGTATGCTCGTTGCGGCTTTATCGTGCGGTCGTTGCGGCCGAATCGACCGCACGATGAGGCTGCATCGTACTACTCGATACCGGACAATCGTGCGGTCGATTTTGAGCCATTGTTAAGGGGATTTCGGGGAAGGGGAAATATAAAGAAAAAACCTTCCGCTGAAGCTGCGAAAGGTTTGATAAGTTGCGGAGGCCTGACTCGAACAGACGACCTTTGGGTTATGAGCCCAACGAGCT
>ENA-OZFV01000126-OZFV01000126.1-human-gut-metagenome-genome-assembly--contig:-NODE-126-length-47498-cov-8.377674_pt1 | contig 47498 bp, 50 predicted proteins | sample MGYA00245110_ERZ653645 | MGnify/ENA primary metagenome ERZ653645 (study PRJEB26926, sample SAMN06165144) | human gut metagenome | biome: ENVO:00009003; feature: ENVO:2100002; material: ENVO:00002003... | reverse complement strand
CCTCCTCTTCCTCCCCCGGGGCGGGGTACCCCGCCCCGGGGGAGGAAGAGGAGGAAGGCGTTCGGCGGACGCTATTCCTGTTTTGTCAGGGGGTTGTCCCCCTCTCCCCTCAGCAGTTCCCAGGGGGTACGCATGTCCAGTGCGGCATGCGGTCTGGCCCGGTTATACATGTCGACGGCCCGGTCGATGGCCTCCCTGGCCTGTTCAAAGTCCAGTTCGCCGTTATTGAACAACCAGCTGTTCTTCAGCGTATTGTTCATTCTTTCCGCCAGGGCGTTATGAAGCGGGTCGCCCGTCTGCGTCATGCTGATGAGGATGTGTCGGGACTTCAGCAGCCCGGTGTACTCGCTTGAGGCGTATTGCACCCCGCGGTCGGAATGATGGATCATGCCCGCCGTGTCAATGCCCAGCGATTCGTAGAGGGAGAGGGCCTGCTCAAGGGCCTGCAGGGGGCCTTGCCGCTCGAGCGTGCGGGAAAGGCTGTGTCCCACGATATAACGGCTGTAGGCATCGGTAATCAGGGACAGGTAGGCGAAGCCTTCCCGGACGTAGACATAGGTGATGTCGCTCACCACGAGCCGGCCGTTCGCAGAGGGGGTATACCGGGGAGTCGTGTTGACACGGTCCTCGTAGATACGGTAGGGATGGCGCGAGTCCGTGGTACGCGGGCGGTAGCGGCGCCGCCTGAGCATCAGGCCGTTGGAACGGAGTATGGTATAGAACCGGTCACGGCCGATGGTAAAATGTTCCCGGAAATGGGCCTTGCACAGTTCATACAGTTCGCGGCAGCCGGCCCGGGGAAGGCGTTCCGGGGAACGGAGTCCCTTGCAATACAACACGATACTGCCGGTCAATATGTCGGCGGAGGACGCCTGGTCATGGTGCCGGTAATACCCCTGGCGGGAGATGCCGAGCAGTCCGCAGAGCGAACGGACCGTATAGTTCCGTTCGCTCTGATGGAGTGTGAGGACTACCCGGCATCGGATTTTTTTCTGATGGGAATGTTGAATTCCGCCTCGGCCAGATCGATCATGCAGTCGTAGGCGTCGCGGGCCATTTCCGCCTGTTTCAGACGGGCTTTCAGCAACTTCATTTCTTTACGCAGCTGGGACACTTCATCCAGAAGTGCCTGCTTCTCGGGCTCTTTCGATGTTTTCATGGCTTCCGGGGATGGGGATTTTTCTACCCCAAAGATACGAAGCCAGCTCTTAAAACGGGTGATCGGAAGACCGTTTTGCTTGCAAAAGCCGTAAAGGCTCTGGCTGGAGGACAAATAGGACTCAATGTAGTGCAGACGATGAAAGTCTGACATGCCTTTATAAGTACGCATACTTCTAAAATTTGTGTCAACTTTTTTTAGTACACTACAGTTTTTCTTCTGAAATTCCGAACTCACGTATTTTACTAAATGGCTCATGGTGAAATTTTGTGTTGGGGAGAGTTATAAGATGGCGGATTTGATAAATAAAAATTTAAGGAAATGATGCTCAATTCTTTTTTTATATGGCTGTTATTGAGATTAAGGTAACTTCTTTAGATGTACGGGTTCTTAAACTCTTATGACAATTTCACTATCTCGCAAATTTATGTTATATTTGCCTATTGAGTAAAATGTAAATTTACGTATATCTGCATATACTGTTGTAAACAATATAGTTAGAAAATGAATCAGGCCGACAGACAGACTTCTGCTGCACATATAGGAGATAATTTGGAGTTGGTACGTTGTGTACGTGATGCTCGTGGAGCATTGTGTGTTGTACAAGCCAATCATATAAAATATCCTATGGAGATAAAGAGGGTGTTTTGGATTTGTGATGTACCAAAGGGTGCTGTTAGAGGTGAGCATGCTAATCGTAACTGTACGGAATTATTAATTGCGGTGAATGGGTCTGTTCGATTATGGCTAACTGACGGGAAAGCGGAATGTGAGGTGAAGTTGGATAGCCCATCTGTCGGTATATATATACCTCCCATGGTGTGGTGTAGGTTATATGACTTTTCGGCAGATTGTGTTTGTCTTTGTTTGGCTGATCAGGATTATGATGAAAGCCAGTATATTAACCAGTATGAAGATTTTCTAAGAGAAACAGCTAATGCAAGTCATTCCTTATAGTGATAGTCTTCACAATGAATGGGACCGGTTGGTTCGAGAGTCGCGAAATGCTACATTCCTATTGGAACGGTCGTATATGGATTACCATAAGGACCGGTTTTCCGATTGTTCTTTATTGTTCGTGAAGGATAGTGGAAAGGTCTTAGGGGGTATGCCTGCGAATTTCAAGGAGCAGGAGAAGGTGGTAGAATCACATGGAGGTTTGACATATGGTGGATTACTCTTGTCGGAAGACGCGCATTTGTGTGATGTCCGAGACATGCTAAGGATTTGTGCTGAACATTATTTGCAATTAGGTGCTAACTTTGTAGAATACAAGCCTATACCGTATTTTTATCATCGGTATCCGTCTGGCGATGATTTGTATTGGTTGTTTCGTGCTGATGCAAGATTGAGCGCACGTGCTGTTTCGTCAGTGATTGATTTGCAAGCTCCATTGCATTTCAGCACACTTCGCAGAAGGAAAGTGAAGAATGCAATGTCACAGGGGCTTGCTTGTGTTCAGGAATCTGATGAGGTTAGTTGGTCCCGATTTTGGCAGATTTTGACCGAAACCTTAGAAACTTGTCATCATACGGTACCTGTACATAGTGTGGAAGAAATGTTGTTATTGCATCGTAGATTCCCTGATTCTATTCGTTTGCATTTGGTAAAAGAAGGAACTTCTGTCTTGGGCGGGTGTGTAGTTTATTCGTGTCCACCTGTAGCGCATGTACAGTATATTGCTGCCAATCGTATGGGTAAGGAAAAATGTGCTCTTGACTTTTTATTTTGCCATTTGATACACCAATATAAGGAAACTCATCGTTATTTTGATTTTGGCATATCTACTGAACGTAGAGGCACTTTTCTTAACGAAGGATTGGCCTTTCAGAAGGAAGGTTTTGGGGGAAGAGCGGCCTGTTATGACAGCTATTGTGTAAATTTGGAAAAACTTGTGGGGTTATGAATGTTGATTTTCTTAACTTGAAAGCGGTGAATGATTCTTACGAGCCGCAATTGTCAGAAGCCATTTTTCGTGTGGTGCATTCTGGCAGGTATCTTTATGGCGATGAGGTTAAGAGTTTCGAACAGGAATTTGCTGATTATGTTGGTAGCAGGTATTGTGTTGGGGTCGGGAATGGACTGGATGCTTTGACCTTAATACTGACAGCGTTGAAACAGTTGGAGGAGTGGGAGGATGACGCAGAGATTCTTGTCCCGGCAATGACTTTTATAGCGACTGTAGAATCTGTCAGTAGGAGCGGATTGGTACCTGTCTTTTGTGATGTCAATGAGACTGGGCAGATTTCTCCTGAGAGTATTCTGAGAATGATCACGAAAAAGACCAAGGCAATTGTACCCGTACACCTTTATGGACGTCTTTGTGATATGCAACGGATTTGTAAAATTGCGGACGACTATGGATTGAAGGTTGTTGAGGATGCAGCACAAGCGCACGGTGCTTCTGCCAGTGGGCAAAAGGCCGGTATTTGGGGATGTGCGGCTGGATTTAGTTTTTATCCAGGTAAGAATCTGGGAGCATTGGGTGATGGTGGTGCTGTAACAACCAATGATGGTCGTTTGGCTGACAGAATACGTACTTTGGCGAATTATGGTTCTAAGCATAAGTATTATCATGACTTCTTAGGTTGCAACAGTCGTTTAGATGAAGTGCAGGCTGCTGTTCTCCGGGTAAAGTTGAGACGGCTTGATCATGATAATATGTGCCGTTATCGAATTGCAAGAATTTATGAAGAAAAGATAAAGCATCAGGCCGTTATATCAAGCGAAGCAGGCTCGGGAGAGGCTGTACATCATATTTATCCGATTTTTACAGCGCATCGTGACAAACTTCAGAGCTATCTGGCAGAGCATGGCATAGCAACTCTCATTCACTATCCGCTCCCGGTGCATCAGCAGCAGGCATATTCTGATTATAATCTATGTAAATATCCTGTGGCGGAGCGAATTGCTCGGCAGGAATTAAGTCTACCGATAAGTCCGGTAATGTCGGATGTCGAAATTGAGTATATAGTAGATAACATCAATCGTTTTGTTCCATGAATATAGACATCTTAATTTGTAGCCTGAATAAGGGTATTGTTCGTGTGGAAGATATTTTGCTTCCTGAGAATGAGCATATTCATTACATCGTTTCGTATCAGTATACCGATGAACGTTATTTGGATTTGATCCCCAAATGTTTGTTGGATCGTAAAGATGTATCTATATATAAATATTACGGACAGGGTTTGTCTGCAAACCGTAATTTGGCGATGGAGAGAGCGACTGCCGACCTCGTGATGTTTGCAGATGATGATACACGGATTTGTCCCCAGTTGTTGGAAGTGGCGACTGATGTTTTTTCTACGCGCCCAGATTTGGATGTAGCTTTTTTCTGCGCAAGTACTTATACTGGGAAGTCGTTGAAGGATTATCCGTCAGAGGATTTTGAAGTTAAGGTAATGCCCAAAAGTTATTCCATATCCACCATAGAGATGATATGCCGGCGTAAAAGTATTCAGGGAAAAATCCGTTTTGATGAACGTTTTGGCTTGGGGACACGTTTCCTGACTTGTGGAGAGGAAGAAATCTGGATGGAAGATGCCCTTCGCCATGGACTTCGTATGCATTATTTCCCTATCAAAATTGTGGAGACGTCTACTATGCTGAAAAAGAATCTAATTTACGTTGATCCGGGAGTGCAACGTAGTCGTGGAGCCATTATGTATTATTTGCATGGTACTATGGCTTGGTGGATCTGTTTCCGTTTTGCGGCAAAGGCTGCATCTGAAGGAATGTGCCATTTTTGGCCTATGTTTCGCCATTTAATGGAGGGTATTAAGTACATGAGGCGTACCGAATGAAATGAATATGGCAGAGCAAACACTTGAAGTGTTAATTTGTACTGTAGATGAGCGTATCAGCAACGTAGTACGGAATATTCTTCCCCCATGTCCATTCGTAAAATATTTGGTGTCATGGCAATACAATGGGGATTCTTCAGCAATCGTTCCATTGTCGCTGGCAAATAGGGAGGACGTAGAAGTCATTGTTCACAAAGGATATGGGCTTTCTGCCAACAGGAATTATGCACTCTGTAAGTCTACGGGTGACATCTTGTTGATTTCCGATGATGATGCTTGTTATCGGCCGGAGCATTTTAGCCGCATCAAGGAGGCTTTCCGTCTATACGCAGATGCCGATATGCTGCTCTTCAGAATGAGTGATTTGGCAGGCAGGGTATTTAAGCCTTATCCCGTGGACACTTATGTTTATCCGCATATGCCTTACGGCTGTTATGTCAGTTCTTTGGAAATAGCTTTTCGTAGAGGGAAGCCGGTGCCCTTATTCGATGTCCGTTTTGGATTGGGGAGTGATTATCTGGCGTGTGGTGAGGAAGAGGTTTTTGTTTATCAGGCTTATCGTCTTGGGTTACATATCAGATATGTTCCCGTAGTGGTAGTCAGCACTCCCCATGCTACAACCGGTTGCTCGTTCCGGGAAAATGTGCGGGTTCGTCGGTCCAAAGGCGCAGTTCTTTATATGTTACATGGCTTTTGGGGAGCGTTTTTCCGTTGCTTGCTTTTTGCATTTCATCAGAAGCAGCATACCTGGAGCTTTTTTTCGGATATGTTTTCCGGTATATGGTATATAAAACATGGGAAGAAATAGTTTGATTTCCATAATAATTCCAGTGTTTGACAGAGCGCAGACTCTGCCTCGGCTGTTTACTTCTTTGCTGGGCATCACCTACAGACCTTTGGAAATCATATTGGTAGATAATGGTTCGGCGGACCATTCTTTTCGCTTGTGCGCACAGTTCCAAGCTGAGTATTCAGTGGATGGGCGTAGTATTTTTGTGTATGCAGAGCGACGGAAGGGACCTTGTACTGCAAGGAACTTGGGGCTTGCATGCGCAAGAGGGGAGTATGTATATTTTTTTGATAGTGATGACGAAGTGGAAGCCGCGTTTTTTACGGATGCAACCCCTTTCGTCGGTAAGAGTGATTTGATTTGCGCTCCGACTGTAATGAAATTTGCTGACGGGCATATAAAACGCCGTGCTTTTATTCCCTCAAACTTACCATCTGCTCACATTCTTTCCGCAACGTTGTCCACCCAAACCATGCTTGTTCGTCGGCGTTTCTTGGAAACCGTTGGAGGCTGGAATGAGAGTTTATTCCGCTGGAATGACTGGGAATTGGGTATTCGCTTATTATGTCATGTTCCTTCCGTCAGATGGTTGAATAAAAGGCATTATCATACCATTTATCAACATAGTTTGAGCATCAGTGGTAGAAGGTATGCCCAAGATTATGCAGCTTTGTTTTCGGCTATAAAGCAGGCAAAAGCTGACATCGAAGTAGCGCCGTTGTGTAAAACGGAAAAAGTTCAATCATATCGGGCCTTGTATTTTAAAATCCAAACGGTTGCGGTTGACTTGAAACGAATGCAATGCTTGAAGGAGGAAAGGGAAATGCTGGAATTTGGAAGGAGCATGCCTGTTGGTAAATGGTATATACAATGTTCGAAAATATTTTATATCCTTTTGTTGTGCAAAGTGCCAGCCGTGTGGCGATTAGTCTGGTTTCTGCTTAAGATGGCGCGAAACGGAAATGTGAGAATTACGTTTTAAGTTTTTGCATAAATATAGTTCTGGTGGAATTTTTCACCTTTTCAGAAGGATAAGTGGTAGTTTCGTATGCATAATACTGGGATAGAGATGGAATCAGGTAGGTTGGTTGAAAATAGATTGCGTCTTTATACAAATTGCATAATTTTTTGCTTACCTTTGTACCATATAGGATGCATTCAAGCAAAAACTAAATATAAAATCTGTTCATAGAGGTCACCCAGATTGGTTAAAACGCAATAAACATGATTTTTGGCAGGACAATTATTTGCTCCATAGTATTTTTTTTTATAGGTAACATCGTTCAGGCGCAATCCCTCTCTGTATCAAAGATTCTTACAGATAGTATAACATATGATGTCTCCTTCCAGTCTACTATTTCTGACGGGTATTCGCCCTTATGGCTGAATGCAAACCGTTATGGTCTTTCGAGTGTAGAAGGGAAGAACGGATATCTTCGTGCGGGCCTGTTCAAGAATACGTGCAATCGTGAAACCCGTTGGAATGTAGGATACGGATTGGATCTGGCTTTGCCCTATCACTTTACCAGCAAGTTTGTTGTGCAACAATTGTACGTGGATGTTGATTATAGAAAAGTTCGTTTGTCTTTAGGTAGTAAAGAACGAACGATGATGATGAAAAATAATTGGTTGAGTAGTGGAAGTCAGACATTCGGGATAAATGCGCGTCCGATTCCGGAAGTCCGGATAGAGTTGCCTGATTATATCTCCATTTCAGGGAAGAAAAATTGGCTGGCTATCAAAGGACATTTTGGATATGGAATGATGACGGATGGAAATTGGCAGGAACGTTATGTGGACGATGGTTATCATTATGCTAAGCGTGCCTTGTATCATAGCAAGGCAGGATATTTACGTTTGGGTAATGAGGAACTGTTTCCTTTGGTTTTTGAAGGCGGTTTGGAGATGGCATGCCAGTTTGGCGGTACTATATATAATCCCTTGGGGCGTGAAGGAACATTTCAAAATAAAATTGAAATGGGCACAGGTTTCAAGGATTTTATTAATGCCATATTCGGCGGGGGAAATGATGTGACTGATGACGTTTATGCCAATGCGGCAGGTAATACGGTTGGAAGTTGGTTATTTGCGCTTAGCTACAAGTTGGATAAATGGAAGATCCGCGCCTACTACGATCATTTTTTCGAAGATCATTCCATGATGTTTTTTGAGTATGGATGGAAAGACGGATTATGGGGATTGGAACTTACACTTCCGTCTAATAGATGGGTTGATGCGGTTGTGTATGAATTTATGAATACAACATATCAGTCGGGTCCGGTGTATCATGACTCTAATGAAACCATTGGTGATCAGATTAGTGGAAAAGATGATTATTACAATCATAATCTTTATCAGGGATGGCAACATTGGGGGCAGGCCATAGGAAATCCATTGTTCCATTCGCCTTTGTATCAGAACGATGGTACATTATATTTTAGTGGAAATCGTTTTAAGGCACATCATATTGGGCTTTCGGGGCGTCCAATGAGTACATTGGGTTACAGAATACTTTATTCCTACATGACGAACTGGGGGACGTATGCAGTTCCTGCTGTTGACAGGCGGTTCTGTTCCAGTTTCCTGGGGGAGATTTGCTATTCACCCGAGCGTTGGGGAAAGTTAAACATGCGGGGATGGAATTTGTCCGCGGCTTTTGCGCTTGACCGTGGTAAGGAAATAGGAAACAATACGGGTTTTCAAATGACTCTGCGCAAGACGGGTCTTTTGTTGAAATAATTATGATGTATGAGAAATCAATTGATATTTGTTGCATTATTCGTATTGGCATTGGTCTCTTGCGGTAAACTGGACCGCAACGGAGCCTTGGACGGACAGTGGCAATTGATGGAGATCCAGCGACGCAGTGCTATGGCTGATACTGCAGTATATGATGAAATAATCGATACGAAACATCAAGGCATATATTGGCGTTTTCAGTTGGATTTGTTGCTTATCCATACTGTGGCAGAGAAACTGAATGGATATACTTATGATACAACAGCACGTTTTCTTTATAAGTCAAGGAAATTAAAGATTACGCAGACATATATTAATTGGCATAACAGAGACAGTCTGTTGTCAGATCCCGAGACAACAACATTGTATCACATCGGTATTGATGGAAATAGTGATGAGTTCGATATCGAGCGTTTAAGTTCCAGACAGATGATATTGCGTGATGAGGATAAACGTTTGGTTTTTCGGAAATTTTGACAGTAGACAAGTGCTGACGGTAAAGGCAGATAGGAATTTTCCATTTGGCAGTAGTTTTGTCGGTAATAATAGGTTCGAATCTGTAATAAAGTTTTAATTTTGCGTAAGGAGTTTTCGGTGAAGAAACTCTTGTCCCGTTAGGGATTTATAAAGAATCATTATGATGAAAGTTAGTATTATTACTGCAACATATAATAGCGAAAAGACGGTGGCGGACACTATTGACAGTGTGTTGCGACAAACATACAAAGATGTCGAACTCATTATTGTTGATGGTGCCTCTACAGACAATACATTGGCGGTTGTTGATCGCTATAAGCCTGTTTTAGGTGATCGTTTGAAAGTAATAAGTGAAAAGGATGAAGGCTTGTATTATGCAATGAACAAAGGCATCGCTGCTGCAACAGGTGAGGTGGTGGGCATACTTAACTCCGACGACTTTTATACTTCTTCCAATATATTGGAAGAAGTGGTTCATAAATTGTCCGATCCGAATATAGATGCGGTATACGGTGATGTGCATTATGTGAATGAAGCCGATCTGCAGAAATGTGTCAGATATTATTCTTCTAGTGTGTTCCGGAGAGGCCTTATGCTCTTGGGATTTATGCCGGCGCATCCTTCGTTCTATTGCAGGCAGGAGGTTTATAAAAAGTATGGCCGGTTTGATGTTTCATACAAGGTTGCTGCAGATTTTGAGCAGTTGTTGCGTTTGATATATATACACAAGATACGTGCGGAATATTTGCCTTTGGATTTTGTAACGATGCGAACCGGAGGAATTTCCAATTCGAACCTGAATAGTCGTTGGACGATTATGCAGGACCATCGGCGTGCTTTGAAAAGCCATCATCTCTTGTGCAGTTATTTTCTGTTGAATCTCCGCTATGTTTATAAAATTTACGAAGTCTTGGTAAGTCCGATACGTTTCCGAAAGCGAAACGGAGGCGGAGTTTGACCGGCAGCAGATAAACTTTGTGGTAGAAAATCCGATTTGTAATCGGCTTCACATGTTGAAGTGTTGAAGGTGCTTTTGGACGACCGCCATACGGAAGAGACGCAGAACCCAATGATACGAAATTGGTTCTGCGTCTCTTCCGTGTTCTTGTAGGCGGTGTGTCTGTGCAGGGCAGATATAATCTATTTTTTGATTTCCTGGCTGTTGTCACATCAATAGTAAATGCAACTCTTTATGTCTTCTGTGAAGAATTTGCAGGTACAGATGTTGAGTTGCGACTGGGCCAAAAAACAATCAGTACTTTAGAAAAAACAAAAGTACTGGGAGATTTTCCTAAAGTACTGACTGTTTTCTTGAAAGTACTGAGTGGTGTGAGGCTTATAATTGCTCTTCCTGAATGTTATATACATGATGATAGATTGTGCGTTTAATTGTTTCAAACTGCTTTGATGCAAAATCTGGAGATGTGGACAACAGTTTGAGATCAAGCCATTTCCCGTCCTGATGGTAGGGTGGCTGCATATATGGGCTGTCACAGACATGGAATCCGTTCCGCTGGTAAAACTGTATTCTCCGGATAGCCATTTCTTCGATAGGGACTTCTGCTTCCAATACAATGGGCTTTTGTGGGAAAAGAGTCCGGAATGCCGATAAAGTTGCGCTGCCCAAGCCATGTCCTCTCTGCTGGCTGTTGATGGCAAAATGCTCAATGTAAAGGAATGATTCGAAATCCCAGCAACTGAGAATGCCGGCAAAAGCGTCATCCATAGATATCTTGTATAACGCGAAAAGGGTGCTGGTAGATGCCAGTACCATGTCTTTCCATTTTTTTGCATCGCGCCGTTCTGATTCTGGGAACGAAGTCAGGTATAATGCCTGAGCTTTTTCTAAGTCAATGCCGTCGGATTGGATTTTTGAAAGTGTAACTGTGCAATTCATAAGTAATATGATAAAAATAAAAGGAGAAAGTTAAAAACAATCTCCTTATTTGTGAGCCGACAGCCGGACTCGAACCGGCGACCTATTCATTACGAATGAATTGCTCTACCAACTGAGCCATGTCGGCTTTTCTAAAACCGATGCAAAATTACAAATAATTTTAAGAATGCCAAGCATTCTATGAATTTTTTTGCTTTATATTTTTATGTGTTGGGGCGAGGATAAGAAAATCAGGCGCTGCACAACGAAAAAAACGGGGACATTCTGGTGGTGGGGAATGTGTCCGTATGGAATTTAGTCCGATTTCTGCATTCGTTTTTCAAGTTCCAGTATTTCATCGCGCAATTGTGCTGCTAGTACGAAATCAAAAGAAGTAGCGGCTTCTTTCATCTGTTTCTTTAAGATTTCGATTTTCTCATCAGGGGTCATAGTCTTTTTCTTTGCCTCCGAGGCATATGCTGCCTGTGGTTCTGCGGCATGAGACAGCGGTGCTGACGAATTTTCGTAATCGTTGTCGGGCTTGGATTTTTTCAATCCGGCCAGTTCCATCTTATTGAAATCTTTTCTGATTTGTTTGGGAGTGATGTGATGCGCTTCATTGTAAGCCAATTGTTTAAGTCGCCTTCGCTCAGTTTCGTCAATGGTTTGTTGCATGGAGGCCGTAATCTTTTTGGCATACATGATTACCCGTCCGTTCACATTGCGTGCCGCACGGCCGGCTGTTTGTGTGAGGGAGCGGTGAGAGCGCAGGAATCCTTCGTTGTCAGCATCCAGAATAGCCACTAATGCGACTTCCGGTAAGTCAAGTCCTTCTCTTAGCAAATTGACGCCTACAAGCACCTGGTATATGCCTTTGCGAAGGTCTTCCATAATCTGTACCCGTTCAATTGTGTCGACATCACTGTGTATGTATGCAGTGTTGATACCTTTTTTTTGCAGGTAGGAAGAAAGTTCTTCAGCATTTCTCTTGGTCAGCGTAGTAACCAGTGTCCGTTGGTCCTCCTTTATGCACTGAAGGATTTCTTCCATCAGGTCGTCTATGGGAAAATCTGTGGTTCTGACTTCTATGACAGGATCCAGCAGGCCCGTGGGTCTGATTACTTGTTCGACAACGACTCCTCCACAGGCGTTGAGCTCGTAATCGGCGGGGGTGGCGCTGATATAGATAATCTGTTGGGCAATTTCATTGAATTCTTCAAATTTGAGAGGGCGGTTGTCCATGGCAGCCGGAAGCCGGAATCCATATCGAACCAGACTTTCTTTTCTGGAGCGGTCGCCTCCGTACATTGCATTCAGTTGAGGTATGGAAACGTGGCTCTCGTCAATAACAATCAGGTAGTCATCAGGAAAGAAATCCAACAGGCAGTAAGGACGTGTCCCTGGTTCACGACCGTCAAAATATCTGGAATAGTTTTCAATTCCGCTGCAATGTCCGAGCTCCCGTATCATTTCTACATCATAAGTGACCCGCTCATATAATCTTTTGGCTTCCAGTTCCATGCCTCTTTCCTTAAAATATTGGACCCGCTCATCCAAATCTTCCAGTATCTTTTTGATGGCCAACTCCTGGGTTTCTTTGGAGGTTAGGAACAGATTGGCGGGATATATTTTATATTCGTCGTAGGTAGTCATCCGGTAGCCGGAGACAGCATCCATTTGTTCGATTCCGTCGATTTCGTCTCCCCAAAAAGAAATACGTATGATTTCCTCTGCGTAGGCGAGGAATACGTCTACTACATCTCCCTTGACGCGAAAATTCCCCGCTTTTGGCGCGACGTCGTTCCTGGTGTACAGACAATCTACCAGTTTTCTTAATAGGGCACCGATACCCAAGGTTTTCCCAATTTTCAGTTCAATTACATTCTCATAGAATGCTGCCGGGTTTCCCATTCCGTAAATGCATGAAACAGAGCTGACAACGATGACATCATTTCTGCCGGACAAAAGTGCAGATGTTGCTGACAACCGTAGCCGGTCGATGTCTGCATTGATGGCCAGATCTTTTTCTATGTATGTATCGGTCGCGGCAATATATGCTTCGGGCTGGTAGTAATCGTAATAGGATACGTAGTATTCAACGGCATTATTGGGGAAAAAGCCTTTGAACTCGGAGTATAACTGTGCAGCCAGTGTCTTATTATGGCTTAATATTAACGTGGGGCGGTTGATGTTCGCAATGACGTTGGCTATGGTGAAGGTCTTTCCTGAACCGGTTACACCTAAAAGCGTTTGAGCCGGTGCGCCGGAGAGAACCCCTTCTGTCAATTGGCGGATAGCTTCTGGCTGATCGCCAGTCGGAGCAAAATCAGAATGTAGTTCGAACTTCCTCATGTGCTGGATTTTGAATGCAAAGTTAGTCGTTTTTTCTTAAATAGCTGACTTGGCCTGGAGTTTCGTAAAAGGCAGATGGATGAATGTGTTTCTAATTTAGTGGTTGTTGATTATTAACCAGTGAGGTGTAGTTTGTTATGAAAACATAGAACGTTCCAAGTTCTTTTGTTTCTGATAACTTTGGAGTATGTCGTGGCGGAAGTAAAGAAGATCACCCCGCTAAGGTGTAAAAAATGCAATGAAGCGATGATACGGATTCATTTTCATCACCGAAGAAAACAATAACTGTTACTGTCATCTATGGCAAGTAAGCGGGGATAAAATACTAAAAAAACTTTTGTCGTATAATAAAGTTTCCCTACTTTTGCAATAACGTTTTTAAAACAACCTAAATCAACCTAATTATGAGAGTCATTATTCAGCCAGATTATGAGAAATTGTCGCAATGGGCGGCCGATTATGTGGTAAATAAAATTAATGCTGCTCAGCCGGCTGCTGAAAAGCCCTTTGTCCTGGGGTTGCCTACAGGCTCATCTCCGTTGGGGCTTTATAAGGCCTTGGTGAAGGCATATCAGGAAGGTCGTGTCAGCTTTAAGCATGTTGTTACTTTCAATATGGACGAATATGTGAACCTTCCGGAAGAGCACCCTGAAAGTTATCATTCTTTTATGGCCAACAACTTGTTCAACCACATTGACTGTCCGAAAGAAAATATTCATCTCTTGAACGGCAATGCGGAGAATCTGGAAGAAGAATGTGCCAATTATGAAAGAATGATTGAAGAGGCTGGAGGCATCGACTTGTTCTTGGGAGGAATCGGTCCTGACGGTCATATTGCCTTTAATGAGCCGGGAAGTTCTCTTACGAGCCGTACGCGTCAGAAAACGTTGACTACGGATACTCGTATTGCTAATTCCCGCTTCTTTGGCGGCAAGCCAGAGAATGTTCCGGCAACAGCTTTAACCGTTGGTGTGGGAACTGTTATGGCTGCACGTGAAGTGCTTATCTTATGTAATGGCCATAATAAAGCACGTGCATTGCAGGCTGCAGTAGAAGGGCCTGTTACTCAATTGTGGACGATTTCCGTCCTGCAAATGCATCAGCATGGCATCATTGTTTGTGATGAGGCTGCATGTGAGGAATTGAAGGTTTCTACTTACAAATATTTCAAGGATATAGAGAAAAATCAGTTGTGATTTTTTGTAAGGTTATAAAGGAAGGGGGATGTTCATATGAGTTTCCCCCTTTCGTTTTGATATAATGCAACCCTCCAGGGCGGTAAATGGAAAAATGGAAAATTGGGCAGTGATATGAAAAACGCGACTGTATCGCCTTTTGCGCAGCCGGTATATGTAATGGCAAAACCTGTTGGTGCTCTTTGCAATTTGGCTTGTAAATATTGTTATTATACAGAAAAGGCGAAGATGTACCGGCAATTGCCTAGGCACATACTCAGCGATGAGTTGCTGGAACAGTACATAAAGGAGTATATTGAAATGCAAACATCACCGTCAGTGTTGTTTACGTGGCATGGCGGTGAACCTTTGATGCGCCCCCTTACTTTTTATCAGCGGGCACTTGAGTTACAGAAAAAATATGCGAACGGCCGGGCAGTTGATAACTCTATTCAAACGAATGGTACGCTCATAACCGATGAATGGGCGCGTTTTTTTAAGGAGAATAATTTCCTCGTCGGAGTTTCGATAGACGGACCGCAAGAGTTTCATGACGAATATCGGAAAACGCGGATGGGCCGGCCGACTTGGCGTCAGGTGATGAAAGGTATTGCCATTCTGAATAAGCATGAAGTGGAGTGGAATGCCATGGCTGTAGTGAATGATTACATTGGTGATTATCCTTTGGATTTTTATCATTTCTTTAAGGAGATAGGTTGCCGGTTTATTCAATTTACACCTGTTGTTGAACGAATCTATAAGCATACGGATGGTAGGATTTTGGCGTCACCCACGACGGGGGCAATTGCGGAATTGGCAGATTTCTCTGTGACTCCTGATCAATGGGGGGCGTTTTTGTGTACTCTGTTTGATGAATGGGTACGCAACGATGTCGGTGAGTATTTTGTCCAGATATTTGATGCTACGTTGGCTGGTTGGATGGGAGTTCCTCCTTCGCTTTGCAGTATGGCTGAGATATGTGGGCATGCTGGAGTAATGGAATTTAATGGCGATGTATATGCTTGTGACCATTTGGTGTTTCCCGAATATAAATTGGGCAATATCAGGGAGAAAAGCTTGATGGAAATGATGTATAGTGAGGAACAGCAGAAATTCGGAAGGGCCAAACGTGACAGTCTGACCCGGCAATGTAGAGAGTGTGAATATTTATTTGCTTGTCATGGGGAGTGCCCGAGAAATAGATTTTCCACTTCCGTTTATGGCGAAATGGGGCAGAATTATTTATGTGCAGGGTATCATAAATTTTTTGAGCATGTAGCTCCTTATATGGATTATATGAAATATTGTCTGCAAAAAGAAACGGCGCCAGCCAATGTGATGGCTTGGATCAAAGATGGTATGCCGCAATATCGTAAAATCGAGTAGAAAAGAATGGGGGATACCTTGGGGAGTATATTGAAGTTTGTTTCCGGATAATTTCGGGCTAAGAATTGTATGCTCTTTTGAGGTTGTATTAGCGTATAAGGTTTTCAAAAGCCGTACTTCCATTGAGGGGCGGAAGTACGGCTTTTGTTATATCTGATGGCGGTAGCGCAAAATGCTGACGAACCGCGTTACTCAGTATGTGCAGGGGAAGATTACGAGGCCTTTCTGTTCTCCTTGAAAAGAAATGAAAAAAGTAGGGCTACTAAAAGTGCGTAGGTCGCAAAAATAATCCAAACTATAGTCCAATTCCCGACTTGATATGAGTTTCCATCAATTGTGACATAATGAGTAAAGTGGTTGACAATAAATTGTGCAGCCAGTGTTCCGATACTGGCCCCTAGGCCGTTGGTCATTATCATAAAAAGGCCTTGGGCGCTACTGCGGATATCCTGTGTGGTTTCTTGTTCGACATAGAGTGCTCCAGAAACGTTGAAAAAGTCGAAGGCTACGCCATATACGATCATGGAAAGAATAAACAACCATACTCCATTTCCGGGATTTCCAATTCCGAACAGCGCGAAGCGGAGTACCCATGCAAGCATGGCTATCATCATGACGCGTTTGATGCCGAAACGTTTCATGAAGAATGGAATCAGTAGAATGCAACATGTTTCACTGATTTGTGAGAGGGAAATCAGAATACCTGCGTGTTCGACACCGAATGTACCGGTATATTCGGGTTCAACAGCGAAACTTCCGATAAATGGATTTGCATATCCATTGGTTATTTGTAGGGAAACCCCTAATAACATGGAGAAGATAAAGAAGATGGCCATCTTTCTTTCTCGGAAAAGTTTTAAGGCATCCAACCCTAGCATTTGCATGACAGATTTCTTCTCGGCTGAGTTGCTGACAGGACAGTTGGGAAGAGTCAGCGCGTAAACAGCAAGGATAAGGCTCAATCCGGAGGATACGAAGAATTGATTGTAATTCGTCATGAACCCCAGTAAATCGACCATCCACATGGTGCAGATAAAACCGATGGTGCCAAAAACACGGATGGGAGGGAATGCTTTGATGGTGTCTAAATGAGATGCTGTTAATGCATTGAAAGCAACCGAGTTGCTCAATGCCAGAGTTGGCATATAAAAGGCAACACTAATGGTGTACAAGGTGAATAGATATGTCATTTCGACATGGGCTCCTTGTTGCATTCCATAGACAGCAGCCATAGCCATAAATATTGCAGCAGTGAAATGGCAGATACTCAGTAGCTTTTGAGCTGGAATCCAGCGGTCGGCGACAATACCCATGAGTCCGGGCATAAAGAGAGATACGATTCCTTGAACAGAATAAAACCATCCGATGTTGGGGCCAAGTCCTACGTTGCCAAGATAGCGCCCCATTGATGTGAGATAAGCGCCCCATACAGCGAATTCAAGAAAATTCATGATAATGAGGCGGGTTTTTATCGCGGTGTTGTTTGTCATAATTATAAAGGTTTTTGAGATATAATTATTAGGAGGTGTAATGTAAATACTTTTATGCGTTCAAGGCTTTTCTGAGTCCTCGGAGGATTTTTCTCTTGGAAACTTTTCCTTTGTAGTGACTGGTGATAATGCCTTGGGAAGATACGATGTATATTCTAGGGATGGTCTTACGGGCAAAAAGTTGAAAAATCCTTTTATCTTGTTGGGCTGAATATCTTAGTGATAATCTATTCTGTTTCCAAAAAGAACGGATCGACGCATCGTCTTCGGCCCTGCTGATGCAAATCAGACGGATGGGATGGGGGTAAGTTTCTTTGATTTCTTGTATGATAGGCAATTCTGTTTGGCAGTCACGGCAAGATGTGTGAAAAAAGACAAGGACGGTGGGGAATTGCTCTGTTTGTCGACTATGGAAGATTCGTCCATTGGCATCAATAATAGTGAAGTCAGGAATGCTGTCTCCCTTTTCCAAATCCTTTTGTATGGAGATTTCTGCTGATAAATGAGGTGAAATATAGAGCAGGAACAATAGTAGTTTGATGATTTTCATGAGGCGATGTGGTGTTTAAGGGTGTTTGGTGTATACGAACAATCCCCCGTATTGGGATGGAAAGAGATCATTCTACTGTGTTATTGCATATCGTCTTATCGGGCTCGCTCTTATGTGACATTATCGATGTTGTCAACTTTGAGCAATGTGTATTGTTGTTTGTCAGTGTTGTAAAGAATGATGTTAGCAAAGGTACGAACAACAATTGTTTTATTCTGCCTTTTATGGTATAAAAAATGATAGTTTCTTTATTTTCTTTACTTTCATCCTGGCTTGTACTCTGTTTTATGAATTTATGAAAACGTGAGTTCGGTATAACTATTACAAAGAGACTGAATACACAACCTTAATTTTTTCACCGCAAAAACAGTTAGTACTTTCGTAAAAACTAAAGTACTGACAGAAATTTCTATCAGTACTTTAGGATTTCCTGTCAGTAGGATTGTGAAACCGTGATGCGGCAATAGCATACAATGCGATTTTTGGAGGGGATAAATCATTATACCGATCTCACGTTATGAAAGGAATGTACGAGGGGAATATGTCTCAGCAGATCTGTCCTTTGTGAATTATAGTGTTGCCCTTGGATGCACGTTTTTCTCTGTTTGGGTCCTTTGGGTTGTTGAGGCATATTACGGAGAAGATGACTTTTCTTGAGTATTGTAAAGGAAAATGTGGCTGTTTGTCTGCACTTGGGGAATAAGCATGTGGTAAATAAGTGGTACTGTGGATTTCAATGAAAAAAATATGCATAGATTCAAGTCGCTTTTATAAAAAAATAGTATCTTTGCAACCGCTATGCCAAGTATGGAAAAAATTATAGTAGATTTACATGAACTAGCGACGAGCGGTCAAAAACTCAATGTTTCGCTTGAGGATGACTTTTTTAAGGGTTTGGAGCAAGATGAAATACTTGGAGGTGATGTTGAGGCTCAGTTGAGCGCACGAGAAGGCGCAGGCGGGATTTTTGAGGTATCTATGTCTGTGAAGGGCTTTGTGCGAGTTGTGTGTGATCGTTGCCTGGATGAGTTGATATTGCCTGTGCAGGCGGAAGATGTGATTGAGATAGGTTCGGAGCAATTGGAAGATATGCGCGTTGCTGATATGCGGCTTTTGCAGAAAGGGGAGTTTCGGAGAGATTTGGGTTGGTGTTTGTATGAGTTGATTGAATTGTCCCTTCCCTTACAGCGTACGCACGAAATAAATGAGTGTAATCCGGATATGGTGAAATTCCTGACGGAATAAGATAGTGATTTTATTAACATTTAATAATAAAAGAAGATGGCACATCCTAAAAGAAGACAGTCAAAAACTAGAACCCTCAAACGTAGAACTCATGATAAGGCTGTAGCTCCTACAATGGCAATTTGCCCTAATTGTGGTGCATGGCATATTTATCATACGGTTTGCCCAACTTGCGGTTACTATCGCGGTAAGTTGGCAGTCGTAAAGGATGAGGTGGCTGAATAGTTTTTGGGCCCCAATTGGGAGGACGGCTTAGGAAAAGCCGTTCTCCTTTTGTGTTTTTTATAGGACTCTATCCAAGTAAATGGTAAAGATATGGAAAAAATAAACGCAATTATAACAGGCGTAGGGGGTTATGTTCCTGAATATGTATTGACAAACGATGAGTTGTCAAGAATGGTAGATACGAATGATGAATGGATCATGACCCGTATCGGCATTAAGGAACGCAGAATATTAAATGAAGAAGGGCTTGGTACCAGCTATATGGCTCGTAAAGCAGTGAAACAATTGCTGGAGAAAACTGGTACAAAACCGGAAGAGGTGGACTGTATTATTGTGGCAACTTCTACGCCAGATTATCATTTTCCTTCCACGGCTTCGATTGTTGTCGGCCGTTGCGGACTGATAAATGCATATGCTGTTGATATGCAGGCTGCATGTAGTGGTTTCCTCTACGCTATGGATATAGCAGCAGGAATGGTGCAAAGTGGCCGTTACAAAAAAATCGTGGTTTGTGGAGCTGACAAAATGTCTAGCGTAGTGGATTACACAGATCGTGCTACATGTCCTATTTTTGGAGATGGAGCTGCTGCGGTAATGGTTGAACCAACGACAGAGGACTACGGTTGGAAAGACTCTTATCTTCGTACGGACGGAAAGGGGTTACCCTTCCTCTGTCTGAAGGCAGGAGGGTCTGCTTGTAACCCTTCATACTTTACGATTGATCATAAAATGCATTACATACATCAGGAAGGCAGAACTGTTTTCAAATTTGCTGTAACCAATATGAGTGATGCATGTGTTACGATTGCTGACCGTAACGGTTTGAATAAGGACAATATCGCGTGGATTTTGCCTCATCAGGCAAACCTTCGTATCATTGAAGCTGTGGCTAATCGTTTGGAAGTGTCTATGGATAAAGTGATGGTGAATATTCAACGTTATGGAAATACTTCAGCCGGTACATTGCCTTTGGCATTGTGGGATTATGAAAAGCAACTCAAAAAAGGTGACAACCTGGTATTGACTGCATTTGGTGCAGGGTTTACATGGGGTGCTGCTTACCTGAAGTGGGCATACGACGCAAAATAATTGAAGTACACGGATTCATGAACAGAACAGGACTGGTGACCCAGTTCATGGTTGTATAGTCCGATTCTGTTCATGAATCCGTTTTTTCTTATATCAGATATGGGACATAAGGCTGGTTTTGTTAATATTGTCGGGAATCCGAATGTCGGGAAATCAACGCTCATGAATTTGTTAATGGGGGAGCGGATTTCTATAACGACATTCAAAGCACAGACTACGAGACATCGCATTATGGGAATTATCAATTCTGATGATGCGCAGATTGTCTTTTCTGATACTCCGGGGGTTTTGAAGCCGAATTACAGATTACAGGAATCCATGCTTGCTTTCTCTGTTTCGGCCTTGCAGGATGCGGATGTTTTATTATATGTCACGGATGTAATAGAGAAAGTCGATAAAAATGCGGATTTCCTGGAAAAGGTGAGAAAATTGGATGTGCCTGTACTGGTACTTATTAACAAAATTGATTTGAGCAACCAGCAAGAATTGGAAACGCTTGTGGGTGCCTGGCACGAACGGTTACCATTAGCTGAGATTTTCCCGATTTCAGCGCAGGCGCGTTTTAATGTGGATAACGTGTTAACCCGTATCAAGGAGCTTTTACCGGAATCTCCACCTTATTTTGGTAAGGACCAGTGGACAGACCGTCCTGCCAGATTCTTTGTAACGGAAATCATTCGTGAAAAAATTCTGTTATATTATGATAAAGAAATTCCATACGCAGTTGAGGTCGTGGTTGAACAGTTTAAGGAGAGTTCATCTCGGATACATATTAATGCAGTAATATATGTGGAGCGGGAAAGTCAGAAGGGCATCATTATCGGAAACAGGGGAGTCGCATTGAAAAAAGTGTCGACCGAGGCAAGGAAAACGTTGGAAAAATTCTTTGCAAAGAGTATATATCTGGAGATTTTTGTAAAGGTGGATAAAGACTGGAGAAATTCATCCAAGCGGCTGGAAACGTATGGCTATAAATTGGATTAGTCACCAGTGAGTATGAATCTTCGAAGGATAACTATATATTGAGGAACATTATGTCGAAATTAGTAGCTATTGTAGGACGTCCTAATGTTGGTAAGTCCACATTGTTCAATCGTTTGACGGGGACGCGTCAGGCGATAGTCAGTGATGAAGCCGGAACAACGCGGGATCGGCAATATGGGAAGTGCGAATGGGCAAATCGCGAGTTTTCTGTAGTGGATACAGGCGGATGGGTGGTTAACTCAGATGACGTTTTTGAGGAAGAAATCCGTAAACAGGTGCTGTTGGCAACGGAAGAGGCAGATATCATCCTCTTTTTGGTGGATGTCAAAAATGGCTTGACTGATTTGGACATGGGGGTTGCTTCAATCCTTCGCCGTGCTAAAGTACCCGTTGTGCTGTGCGCAAATAAAGTTGATGATAATCAGGATCGTTATTATGTCGCCGAGTTCTATAAGCTGGGGCTTGGAGATCCGTATTGTGTCTCAGCTGCGACAGGTAGTGGTACTGGAGAATTGTTGGATTTGATTATAGAAAAAATAGGGCCGGAACCAGAAACAAATGAGGAGGAAGAGAAGTTGCCGCACTTCTCTGTTGTGGGACGCCCGAATGTGGGTAAGAGTAGCATCATTAATGCTTTTATTGGTGAGGATCGGCATATTGTGACTGATATAGCAGGAACGACGCGTGACAGTATTCTGACACGCTACGATAAATTCGGCTTTGATTTTTATCTTTTGGATACTGCAGGTATCAGACGGAAGAATAAGGTGACGGAGGATCTAGAGTTTTATTCGGTTATGCGTTCGATCCGCGCCATAGAAAATTCCGACATTTGTATTCTCATGCTCGACGCTACTAGAGGCATAGAGAATCAGGACTTGAATATAGTGCAGATTATCCAGCGAAATAAGAAGGGGCTCGTGGTGGTTGTGAACAAATGGGATTTGGTTGAAGACAAGTCGCAAGAAGTCATCAAACACTATGAAAATGCTATACGTGAGAGAATGGCTCCTTTTGTTGATTTTCCGATTATATTTGCGTCGGCCTTGACAAAGCAACGTATATATAAAGTATTGGAAGCAGCCAAAGAGGCATACTTGAACAGGAAGCGGCGTGTAAGTACATCAAAATTGAATGAAGAAATGTTGCCGTTAATTGAGTCATATCCGCCGCCCTCTATAAAGGGCAAATATATTAAGATTAAGTATTGCTCGCAATTACCGGATACACAGATTCCTTCTTTTGTGTTTTATGCCAACTTGCCTCAGTATGTCAAGGAACCCTATAGGCGTTTTTTGGAAAATCAGATTCGTGAACGCTGGAATTTTAGTGGAACACCCATAAATATTTTTATTCGTCAGAAGTAAGTATTTGTTTCATGAAAGGAAAGATTCTTTATTGGTTGCTATGTATAGGGGGGCTTCTTTCCAGTTGTGGCGATTCTGAACCTTCTGTACAGGAATCATCTCAGAGCGTGGTGCTGAACCCACCGAGTCGCATGCGCATAGAACAGATATGCCGTGCATATATTGATGGTGATTACGTAAGTTATATCGGCTTAATGCACAACTACAAATCCAAGGATCAAACTTATAAACAGCGACTTTTGAATATGATGAAGCAGCGTGCTGCTGATCGTTCGTTAAGTCAGGCTGTATTGGAGGGCTATCGGACTAATCGGGTGAAGTTGCATGAGCCGATGAAAACGGCAGAAGTGTATGTAGAACTTTCCTATGGCAACGGCCAACAGGAAGAAGTGGTCCTTCCGTTGATTTATGATGAAGGAGAGTGGTGGGTGAAGTAAATAGTCAAGTTTAATACAAGTACGACTAGATGAATATGTTTGAGAGGTGATACATTCTGAATATTAATCCTTTTTTGACTTCAGTTCAATTTTTTTGAGAATCAAGATAATTAAAGGATTATTTCTTCAGAATCAGCATACATGTTTATATAGTTTACTTTCAAAATAACCTTGTCTGCTTTTATAATAAAGGTAGATAAGGTTATTTTTATGAAGGAGAGTAAGAATTGCTTGATTCGGAAAATTCACGCTACAGATACCTTTTTAGAATATAGAGTGCTTCATATGGGATCTAAACCGTGATGATTTTTGAGTATCCCTGATACCATTCAGTTGATGATTAACGTGATTAAGGATGTTCCTGTAAATGTATCTGGACAATTATAAAAGTCCGAGTATTTGCTAAATAGGAAAAAATGACTAAATTTGCGTCGTTTACCTGAAAAATATAAAGCGCAAAAATGAATATATCTTATAATTGGCTGAAAGAGTACGTTGATTTTGACTTGACGGCTCAGGAAGTGGCAACAGCCCTTACCTCTATCGGACTTGAAGTTGGAAGTGTTGAGGAAATACAAAGTATAAAGGGCGGTTTAGCGGGGCTCGTTGTAGGAGAGGTCTTAACATGTGAGAACCATCCTAATTCTGACCATATGCATGTTTGCTCTGTCAATTTGGGACAAGCGGAGCCGGTTCAAATCGTTTGTGGAGCTGCCAATGTATCTGCTGGCCAGAAAGTTATCGTAGCAACAATTGGGACAAAATTATATGATGGTGACAAGGAGTTTACCATTAAGCGTTCCAAATTGCGCGGTATTGAAAGCAACGGTATGATTTGCGCGGAAGATGAAATTGGAATTGGCACTAGCCATGAAGGAATTATTGTCTTGCCGGAAAATACTCCAGTAGGTTTGTCGGCCGCAGATTATTATGACATAAAAAGCGATTATATTATAGAGGTTGACATTACTCCTAACCGCTCTGATGCTTGTTCACATTATGGGGTGGCTAGGGATTTATATGCGTGGTTGGTCAGAAATGGCTATAAAACATCGTTGCATCGGCCGACATCGGATGCGTTTGCAGTAGACAACCATAATTTGGATATAGCTGTAGAGGTGAAAAATCCGGAGGCATGTCCCCGTTATTGTGCAGTAACAGTACAAGGATGTACCGTGAAAGAATCGCCAGAGTGGTTACAGACAAAGCTTCGTACTATAGGGCTTAGACCTATTAATAATATTGTAGATATAACAAACTATATTATGTTTGCATACGGGCAGCCACTTCACTGTTTTGATGCAGATATGATATCAGGTAAGAAAGTTATAGTGCAGACATTACCGGAAGGAACACCTTTTGTAACTCTTGACGGTATTGAGCATAAATTAGGATCCCATGATTTAGCGATCTGCAATGCTGAAGAACCTATGTGTATTGCAGGCGTTTTTGGCGGAAAGGGTTCCGGTACATATGAAACGACCACCAATGTTTTGTTGGAAAGTGCATATTTCCATCCGACTTGGATTCGTAAAAGTGCGCGGCGCCATGGTTTGAGCACCGATGCTTCGTTCCGTTTTGAGCGCGGTATAGACCCGGATGGGCAGATTTATGCGCTTAAGCAGGCTGCCATCTTGGTCAAAGAGTTGGCTGGCGGAACTATCGCGATGGATATCAAGGATATCGCGGCCCCTCTGCCTAAGTCTTTTGACGTAGAATTGGATTATGCTTATGTTGCAGAACTGGTGGGTAAAGAGATTGCTCCCGAGATAATAAAGGAGATCGTTACTTCTCTGGAAATGATAATCGTAAATGAAACTTCTACGGGACTGAAATTACAAGTGCCTGCTTATCGCGTGGATGTGCAAAGGCCTTGTGATGTCGTTGAGGACATATTGCGAATCTATGGGTATAACAATATAGAAATTCCTACGGCAGTACGCTCCAGCCTGACAATAAAGGGTAGTGTAGACCGTTCTAATAAATTGGAGAATCTGGTAGCTGAACAATTGGTGGGGCAAGGATTTAATGAGATTTTGAACAATTCTTTAACAAAAGAGTCTTATTATTCTGATCTCCAAACGTATGCATCTTCTCATCTTGTCAAACTGATGAACCCATTGAGTTCAGACTTGAATGTGATGCGGCAGACTCTGTTGTTTGGAGGACTGGAAAGTATAGCTCATAATGCCAATCGTAAAAACGGAAACTTGAGATTGTTTGAGTTCGGTAATTGTTATTATTTCAATCCAGATAAAAGAACAGAAGGAAAGACGTTGAGTGGCTATTCGGAGGATGCGCGTTTAGCGTTGTGGTTGACAGGTAAGCGTGTGGAAAATTCATGGGCTCATCCTGATGAAGATTCCAGTGTGTATGAACTGAAGGGTTATGTAGCTGCTATATTACAGCGATTAGGAGTTGTGTTGGAAGGCCTCCTCATAGAAAGCGGCAAAAATGATATTTTCAGTAAGTCCTTGGCTGTTTGTGACCGCAACGGTATTGTGTATATGGAATTGGGTTTGGTACGCAAGAAACTGACTCACATGTTCGATATAGATACTGAAGTTTACTATGCAGACTTGAACTGGTCTCGGTTGATGAAGAAAGTAGAGAAGAATAAGATTAGTTTCAAAGAAATCAGCAAGTTCCCGTCTGTAAGCCGAGATTTGGCCTTATTGGTGGATAAATCCGTAGAATTCCGTCAGATTGAGCAAATTGCTTATGCTTCAGAGAAGAAGCTATTGAAAGCCGTCACCTTGTTTGATGTATATGAGGGTAAAAATCTGGAAGAAGGAAAGAAAAGTTATGCTGTTAATTTTACCTTACAGGATGACAGTAAGACAATGAACGATAAGCAGACAGAAGCTGTGATGACGAAGATTATTGCAAATTTGGAGAAGCAGCTTGGGGCTAAATTGAGATAATTAGAGTATAAACATTCAAATATAAATCCATGGGAAGAGCTTTTGAATATAGAAAGGCAGCAAAGTTGAAAAGATGGGGTCACATGGCCCGGACTTTTACAAAAATCGGAAAACAAATTGCGGTTGCCGTAAAGGCAGGTGGCCCCGAACCGGAAAATAATCCGGCACTTCGCGCGATAATAGCTACAGCCAAGCGTGAAAATATGCCTAAGGATAATATTGATCGGGCTATCAAAAATGCGATGGGTAAGGATCAGAGTGATTATAAATCAATGACTTATGAGGGGTATGGTCCTCACGGCGTCGCAATTTTTGTAGATACTTTGACTGATAACCCGACTCGTACAGTGGGAGATGTACGATCTGTTTTCAATAAGTTTAATGGAAACTTAGGGACGATGGGATCTCTCGCTTTCCTTTTCGACCATAAATGTGTCTTTTCTTTTAAGAAAAAAGACGGGCTGGATATGGATGAGATGATTTTGAATTTGATTGATTATGGAGTGGAGGACGAATATGATGAAGATGAAGAAGAGGGCAGCATCACGATTTATGGTGATCCCAAGAGCTTTGGCTTGATACAAAAACATTTGGAAGAAGAAGGGTTCGAAGTGGTTGGTGCTGAGTTCACATATATTCCAAATGATTTAAAGGAGGTTACTGATGAGCAGCGGGAGAGCATAGATAAAATGGTGGAAAGACTGGAGGAGTTTGATGATGTACAGACAGTCTATACCAATATGAAACCTGCAGAATAAACGCTAATTTTGAAGTATAGATGTCCGTTGCATTGTTAAAAAATACAACGGACATCTTTTGTAAAAGCAATAACACATGAAAAACGATTTCGAGTTCTATCCGACGGGGACCTGCTGTCGACTCATGAAAATAGCTGTGGAAGATGGTAAAATCCGTGATGTGAAGTTTGAGGGTGGGTGCCATGGTAATTTACAAGGAATCGCCTCTTTGATAAAGGGGATGCCTTGTCGTGAGGTAATTGACAGACTCCAGGGAATACGTTGTGGCAGTAAGTGTACATCGTGTCCAGATCAATTGGCGAAAGCACTCCTCACAATCCAATCCGTGTGATGGAGGGTGCCTTACTTCCCATCTCCGTAATCTTGAGGAAAGATACGTATGGTAAAAATAGGAGTATGTGATTGGGCGGATATATATATATATTCAAAAATGATGCCATGTTGTTGACATGTTTTCCAGTCTGTTTCTGTGCGTAGCTGTGCAATCAAGTGGGATTTCAGTAGGTTGATATTGCTGCTGGCTGCCTGATGTGCTTCAGTTGTATCCAGGTAACCGCTGAAGGTGTAATATCTGCTATAGGTGTGCACACTTTTCTTGTATTTCACGCTGTCTAGCACATTTCCTTTTTCAATAAATTGTGGGCAGTGTTTCTGTGTATATTCGTCGGCTTCCCGTTGTAACCGCGCATCAATGTCCTCTTGGCAACTTAGGGGGAAGAACGTGAGAACTGCTGTTAAAGTAAACAAAATGTTTTTTTGCATGATTTAGAACTTCTATGTTGAAAAATATAGGCGAATATAAGTTAATTTTTTAAGACTGACGGTAAATGTACGAAGAAAGAGTAGATAAAGCTGTAGAGCTATTTAAAGAAGGCTATAATTGTGCACAATCTGTAGTTGCAGCATTTGCAGATTTATATGGATTTACGCAGGAACAGGCTTTTAGAATGGCCGCTTCATTTGGAGGAGGAATCGGGCGTATGAGGGAAACGTGTGGGGCTGCATGTGGGTTGTTCCTTTTAGCAGGCTTGGAAACCGGAGCTGTTGAAGGAAGTGATCGTGCCGGAAAGTCTCATAATTATGCTGTTGTTCAGGACTTGGCTGAAAAGTTTAAACAAATCAATGGCTCTATTATTTGTGGTGAACTTTTAGGGTTGAAGCATGCGAATCGTGCGGATAGAAATCCTCAGGCTGAAATGCGGACCCCAGCTTATTATCAGAAGCGCCCATGTGTCATGATGGTAAAGACTGCGGCGCAATTATTTGCGGATTATCTAGCAGAGCATAAAAATGAAAATTCTGTTATTGGGTGAGTATAGTAATGTTCACCATACGTTGGCAGAAGGGCTGCGTGTTTTGGGGCATGAAGTAACAGTAGCATCTGATGGTGATGGTTGGAAAGGCTATGACAGAGACATCGATCTAACAAGAAGGTCTCATGGAGTAGTCAATACCATAAGGTATTGGCTGGAAGTACAAAAGCAATTTTCCAAGTTCAAAGGTTATGACGTTGTACAGCTTATCAATCCTGTTTTTCTTAATTTGAAAGCGGAGAGGATGATGCCCTATTACGGGCAATTGAAGCGGAATAATGCCAGTATCTTCATGGGGGCATATGGGATGGACCACTTCTTTGTTAAAGCTTGTCTTGACTATAAAACTTTCAGATATAGTGACTTTGCTATAGGAAATAGTTATCGTGACTATGCAGAAAATCAGGTTTGGATACGTGATTGGTTGAATGGAAGTAAAGGAGAACTGAATAAAAGAATAGCCGATGATTGTAATGGTATTGTAGCTGGTTTATATGAGTATTATGCCAGTTATCTGCCTTATTATTCAGAAAAACTTACATTTATTCCTTTTCCGATTAAGCCTCATCCCGCAGTAGAAAAGGAATATAAGCAGACGCCAGATAAAGTGCGTTTTTTTATCGGTATACAGAAAAGGCGAAATACGTATAAAGGAACGGATATTATGTTGCGGGCACTGGAACGTGTTCATGAGGAAATGCCATCGCTTTGTGAGATTGTTAAGGTGGAATCCGTTCCGTTCAAAGTGTATTGCGAAATGATGGAGGGAAGTGATGTTATCTTGGACCAACTTTATTCATATACTCCTGCGATGAATGCACTAGAAGCCATGTCTAAAGGGCTAATAGTCGTTGGAGGCGGTGAACCGGAGAATTATGAAATCTTAAATGAAACAGAGTTACGTCCGATTGTCAATGTATGGCCTAGTGAGGAAAATGTGTATGACGCACTCCGACAGCTTGTGCTTGAGAGGCATAAAGTGCCTCTTTTGTCGAAAGAAAGTCGGTTGTATATAGAACGGCATCATCATTACATAAAAGTTGCCCGTCAGTATTTGGATTTTTGGCAGTCAAGAATGTAATTGGGAGTTTGGATTTTGTTGCACTTCACATAGCCTTTACGGTCTGGTTATAGTCTTTTGCCATAGTATTTTATTTTACTGATGCCGCTTGGTATTTTTATGAGTAGATAAAAGGGAAATAACATGATATCTGTAGAGAATTTATCTGTTGAGTTTGGTACGCATGCATTGTTCAAAAATGCTTCGTTCGTTATCAATAAGAAGGATAGAGTTGCCCTGGTGGGGAAAAACGGAGCCGGAAAGAGTACATTACTGAAAGTGCTATCGGGCTCACTTTTGCCTACATCGGGCCATGTTGCCACTCAGAATGGCATAGTGGTAGGGTACTTGCCACAAGTCATGATTCTTTCTGACAGCAAAACGGTGATTGAGGAGACGGAAACTGCGTTCGAACATATCAGTGAATTACAAAATCAAATTGAACGACTGAATGAAGAATTGGCTTTACGGACCGATTACGAAAGCAAGGAGTATTTGGATTTGGTAGAGCAATATGCACACGAAAATGACCGTTTTAACATGATGGGAGGGATGAATTATCGTGCTGAAATGGAACGAACCTTGCAAGGTTTAGGTTTTTCTAGGGAGGATTTTGAACGTCCCACAAGTGAATTCTCTGGTGGATGGCGCATGCGAATAGAATTAGCAAAGTTACTTTTGGCTCATCCTGATGTTTTGTTGCTGGATGAACCGACGAATCATCTGGATATAGAGAGTATCAGGTGGCTTGAAAATTTTCTTGTGCGCTCTGCTGGAGCTGTCGTCGTGGTAAGTCATGATCGTGCGTTTATTAATAATGTGACCAATCGTACCCTTGAAATTTCATGTGGACAGATTGTGGATTACAAGGTGAAATATGATGACTATGTCTTATTGAGGGCGGAACAGCGTGAGCAGCAATTGCGTGCTTATGAAAATCAGCAGAAGGAGATTGCAGATATAAAAGATTTTATAGAACGTTTCCGATATAAACCAACAAAAGCAGTTCAAGTGCAGAGTCGAATCAAGCAATTGGAAAAAATGCAATTGATTGAGGTGGATGAGGTGGATACGGCAACGCTCCATTTGAAGTTTCCTCCATGTATGCGTTCCGGGGACTATCCGGTGATATGCGAGGACCTTCGGAAAGATTATGGAGACCATTGTGTTTTTCATGATGTAAATTTGATAATTAATCGAGGTGAGAAAGTTGCTTTTGTGGGGAAAAACGGAGAAGGAAAATCAACGCTTGTCAAATGTATCATGAATGAGATTCCTTTCACGGGGAAGTTGAAGTTGGGACATAATGTCCAAATTGGTTATTATGCTCAAAATCAAGCACAACTTCTTGATGAAAATATATCGGTATTTGATACTATTGATAGAGTTGCTAAAGGAGATATCCGTTTGAAAATCAGAGATATTTTAGGGGCATTCATGTTCGGGGGTGAAGCCTCTGAGAAAAAGGTAAAAGTCCTCTCCGGTGGCGAGCGTAGCAGGTTAGCCATGATAAAACTTTTGTTGGAGCCGGTTAATTTTCTGATTTTGGATGAACCGACCAATCATTTGGATATGCGGACGAAAGATGTGCTGAAAAATGCGATTCGTGCCTTTGATGGCACGGTAATCTTGGTTAGTCATGATAGGGAATTCCTTGATGGTTTGGTGACTAAAGTCTATGAATTTGGTGGAGGACTTGTCAAGGAGCATCTGGGTGGTATTTATGATTTCTTACGGAAGAAAGATATTCTTGCTTTAGATGAATTGCAACATACTTTTACAGAGAGAGGAAAGGCGGATGATTGTGGAAAAAAACAGAGCGAAGGGAAACTTTCGTATGAACGGCAGAAAGAAAAGGCCAAAATCAGACGTAAGGCAGAAAAACTGATTGAGGAAAAAGAGGAGAAAGTCATGCAGTTGACTGCAGAAAAAGAACAGTTGGAAACTATGCTTTCTTCAGGGGAAGTGCCTGATGCGGAACTTTTTACCCAACATGCAGAAGTGATGCGGAATTTGGCCGCGGCAGAAAGAGAATGGGAGGTAGCCGTAGAAGAGTTGGAACGCTTGGATGCCGAGTAATGAGCATTTTAGGTATATGGAAGCTGTGTATAAATAATAAGGAGAAAAGATATTTTTATGTTATATCTGCCAGCTGGATTGCCTGCCGTTGAGACTTTACGGCAGGAAATGAAAAACGTGCAAGAATATGTTGTTCCTCTGTCGGGAACGGAAGTACGGGAGAAACCTCAGAACGGGCTTCAAATTTTGTTTTTGAACTTGATGCCGCAAAAGGCAGTTACGGAGTTGGATGTGGCGCGCAGCCTTGTAGACATAGATCTTCCGATAGTGCTGATTCCTATGAAAATTTTCGGACAAGTATATAAAAATGCGCCCGTAGGGCATATGGAAGCGTATTATACTGATTTTGAGGATTTATGTTTAGGGCATTATGATGGATTGATTATAACGGGGGCACCAATAGAGTTGCTAAAATTTGAGGAAGTTCGCTATTGGAATGAATTGTGCCAAATTATGGGATGGGCTAAATCGCACGTGTCTTCAACTCTGTATATATGTTGGGGGGCACAGGCGGGCTTGTACTATCATTTTGGCGTGCCAAAATATGAATTGGAACAGAAACTTTTTGGAGTATTCCCGCAACAAGTGAAGAACTCAAAATGTTCCTTAATGCAGGGAATGGGAACTGTTTTTCCGATGCCGACCAGCCGATATACCGAGGTGCGGGCCATTGATTTTCCTCGCGGAGACGAACTGGAAGTGATTGCAGAGAGCGAAGAATCGGGAATAGGGGTGGTAGTGTCGCATGCAGGGAGAGAAGTCTTTATTACAGGCCATTTGGAATATGGGCCTTTGACTTTACACAATGAATATACAAGAGACCTTAAGAAAGGCATACCAATAAAACCACCTGTGAATTATTATCAGAGTGAGTTGCCAGAATTGCCAGTAGTTTATTCGTGGGAAAGAGCAGCACATCTGTTTTACGAAAATTGGATAAGGACTTGTTGTGTCAAGGAACTGAAGATATAGTATTTATAACAATAGAGATTATGGAAGTAGAGAATAAGATTCCTGAGTATTTGGGAAAAAATGAATTGGAAGAGGATGTCTTTTGGGATTCTTTTCGGGGTAGAAAATTAATATTGTACTTTTATCCGAAGGACAATACGGCAGGGTGTACTGCTGAAGCCTGTAGTTTTCGGGACCATTATGAAGAACTGCGAGACGCCGGTTTTGAGGTGTTAGGGGTTAGCGCAGACGGTATTGCATCACATCAGAAGTTTGTAAACAGCAAGCAATTGCCATTCCACTTGATTGCAGATTCTGATAGAACTTTGATTGAGGCGATGGGGGCTTGGGGTGAAAAGGTAATGTGTGGGCGTAAATATATGGGGATTTTGAGAACTACGTTTCTAATAGATGAAAATGGAAAGATTATCGGAAAATATTTACCCAAAGAGATAAAAACTAAAATCCATGCAGAACAGATTCTGAAAGACTATGCTCAGCAATAATTTGTTTTCTTTGGTAGATTCACAGTGAAACCGGATTTGCCGAATCGATTTTGATGGGGTGTGGGCTTCTTTATAATTTGGTGGCAGTATGCTGACTTAAGGTGATATTCGGTATTTATGCCGAACGGGAAAGTAGTGTGTCGCTTGATTTGAAGCCTACTGGACATGTAAAAAAATGAGGTCGTTGGGTTGCACAATCCATCTGATTTTATTAAATTTGCAGCAAAATTTCGATATGAAACGAGTCTCAATTTCGATATTGCTTACGTTGTCTTTGGTTCTTGCTTCCTGTGGAAGTTACACGAAAGTACAAAAGACAACGGACTATTTATATAAGTATGAGGCTGCAAAAGAGTATTATGCCTCTGGACTTTATAATCGTGCAGCTTTGCTGCTGCAGGATGTGATAATGTCTTTGAAAGGTACTGAGCGTGGAGAAGAGTCTTTGTATTTGATTGCGATGGCGAATTATAAAGCAAAGAATTTTAGCGCTGCACAAACTTATTTCAAAAAGTATTATCAGACTTACCCTAAAGGACTTTATGCGGAAGAGGCCTATTTCTATAGTGGCCGTTCCCTGTATATGGATATTCCTCCCATCAAATTGGATCAGACTGTTACATATGAGGCAATTAACGAATTCCAAAGCTTCCTGGAACTTTATCCGCAGAGTAAGTATAGTGCTGATGTACAGGATATAATTTATAAATTGCAGGATCGTCTCGTGGAAAAGGAATATCTTTCAGCAAAATTGTACTATGACCTGGGTACTTACTTTGGTAATTGTGCAAGTGGTGGTTCCAATTTTCAAGCATGCATCATAACGGCTGAGAACGCAGTGCGAGATTATCCGTTTACTTCAAGACGGGAGGATTTTGCCATCTTGATTTTGAGGGCGAAATTTGATTTGGCCAAGCAGAGTATCGATTCCAAGAAGGAGGAGCGGTATCATAATGCAATCGATGAATATTATGGCTTTACGAATGAGTTTCCTGAATCGGTTTATATGAAAGAAGCGCAGGAGATGTTTTCGAAAGCGGAAAAATATGTAAAGTCCACGAGCGGTAGTAAAGAAAACTAAAAGAATATTATAATGGATTACAAAAGAAGTAAGGCGCCTACCAATACGGTGACACATGATTTAATGGATTTCTGTGATTCCACCAATAACATCTACGAAAGTGTGGTGATTATGGGGAAGCGCGCAAACCAGATTTCTGTCAAGATGAAAGAAGATCTTTCTAAAAAACTGAAGGAATTTGCATCTTCCAATGACAATCTTGAGGAAACTTTTGAAAACCGGGAACAAATAGAAATTTCTCGTTATTACGAGAAACTCCCTAAACCTACGCTCATCGCAGCTGATGAGTTTTTACACAATAAGGTGTATTTCAGAAACCCGAGTAAAGATAAAATTAACTCAGAACTATGATTCAGCGCATACAGAGCGTATTCTTTTTATTGGCCGGAATCCTTCCGGCCATTACCTTTTGGTGTCCATTGGCCGTTTATACGGGTCCTGCAGTATCAGAACCACAATATGTCCTTTCAGCTTTAGGTTTGCTTTCCCAGGCTGAAGGAGGTATTGTCGCGTATTCATGGGGAATCCTGTTTTTTAATTTGCTTTCCCTTGTTGTGGCTTTTTACGCTTTGTTTTCATATAAGAATAGAAGGCAGCAGATACGGATAGGGGGATGGTTGATTTCTTCTTTAATGTTGTCGGCCCTGTCTTTGGTGGCTTATGGGTATTCTTATGCAGAAGTTCGTCATTTGGATTTCATGCCATATTGGGGTACCTTGCTATTGTTCTTTTCTGTCTTTTTCGCGATTTTAGGGCGGCGTGCCGTTCGTAAGGATGAAGAGTTGGTACGAGCCGCAGATCGTATCAGATAACGGTATAATGCATTATATATTCTGACATGTCTTTAAATAAAGTGATGCTGATAGGTAACGTAGGGAAGGAACCCGAAGTTCGTTACATAGATAATGGGGTGGCAACGGCTACTCTTAGTTTGGCAACGCATACCCCTGGCTATAAGTTGCCGAATGGGACAGTCGTGCCGGAACGTCCGGAATGGCATCGTATTTTGCTTTGGAGAAGACTTGCGGAAGTGGTGGAGAGATATGTGCATTCGGGTGATAAATTGTATATCGAAGGACAGTTGAGGACGCGTAGCTATGTCGATAAACAGGGCAAGACAAGATATGTGACAGAAGTGTGGGCAGACAATATGGAGATTTTGGTTTCAAAAGGTAAGAGTGCACAGTCTCCCGATTTAGCACGCTCCGGTGCAGATTCGCAAGGACCGGTAAATGACCCGGCAGGTTCTGGAGCGTCCGGAGAGATGTGTCCTTTTTAGACGAAAGTCCCTATAAATAACTGATAATGTCATGGAGGAATTTTTAGTTCTGCTTTTATTGATTATAGCTTTCTTCTTGGGAGGGGTTGTTTTTACACGACTACGTCGAAGGCAAACCATGCCTCACGAGGTGATTTCCGAGAAGGAGACGCAAGACGGAGCAGTCGATAAAATTGTTACGGGGGCAAAGCATTTTGGAGAAGAGACCGCGGCGGAAGTTATGATTCCCCGGGTTGATATTGTTTCTTTAACGATAGCGGCAAACTTCAAGGAAGTTATGGAGTGCGTTGTCGAGAATAATTATTCGCGTATTCCGGTAACGGATGAATCCAGGGAAAAGGTAAAAGGAATTCTTTACGTAAAGGATTTACTGCGCTATCGTAATGAAAAGGATGATTTCCAGTGGCGGCAATTGTTGCGTGCGCCTTATTTTATACCCGAGAGTAAAATGATAGATGATCTTTTGATGGAATTTCAGAAGAACAGGGTACATATTGCGATTGTGGTTGATGAATATGGATGTATTTCCGGTATGGTCACGATGGAGGATATCCTGGAAGAAATCGTTGGTGAAATTCAGGATGAATATGACGAAGAGTCTCTGCCATATATCCGACAGGAGGACGGAAGTTATATTTTTGAGGGAAAAACTCCCGTTGCCGATTTTTTTGAATGCTTGAAGCTTGACCGTTCTGAATATGAAGAACATTTAGGTGTGGCGGAAACTGTCGCAGGATTTGTTCTGGAATTGATGAATGAAATTCCTAATGTGGGACAACAGGTGGAGTGCAAGGACCTTGTCTTTCAGGTAGTAGAGCTGCAGCGGCAGAGAATAGCCAAGATAAAAGTCTCCTTAAGGTCATCATTATAGTATTTCTCCAGGACTGGGATGTTTGAGATGGAAATATGTCTGTTATTGATTATATAGAGTGGTCAAGTTGCTTTAACACCGTTCGGATTTATATTGCAGAATGTTCAGAAAGGTATGAGGAGTTACTTTCTGCATATAAAAGGATGATGCCGGACAATCTTGTGGAATGCTCTCGATTTGGTGCGGAGCGTCGGAAGTGTGAGTGGCTGTCTGTCCGTCTTTTGTTGGGGCAAGTTTTGGGTAAGCCGGTTTCAATAGGATACAGAAGTACTGGACGGCCTTTCATCCCCAATGGTGAGTTGAGTGTTAGCCATACAGACAAGTTTGTGGGAATCGCGCTTTCTGATTATCCTGTGGGTTTGGATATTGAAGCGCGTGGTGAAAGGGCCTTGAACGTTATGGATTATTTTCTGACGGTTGAAGAGCGCACTCTGGTGTTGGACATGCCGTTGGAAGTTAGAAGCTTATGGGCCTCATATATGTGGAGTGCCAAGGAAAGTGTGTACAAGTTATTTGGTGACTTGTCTTTGAACATCAAGGAGGATATTCATTTGACTGTTTCGCAGGAAACAAATGGCCGGGTTGTTTTCTTGGCTAAAATCCGTAATGGCAGGACCGCTGTCGTGGAATGTGGAAGATTTTTGGGCATGGTGGTGGCTGTTTCGATAGTGGAATTGTAGAGATTGCATTGATGCGTTAGGTGGAAGGGGATACCTTCCGCTTTTTTATTTTTGGCGTGATGTCTTGTCCATCTCTCTTTTTGTGGTTGTCGGGAGGGGCAGCATGATGCCATTTAGGTGCATTTTCCGGGAATCAGAGTTGAAGCCTGTTCTTAAATGAAAGTTCCTTTTTGGGGATTTTTCTGTTGGCTTGTGCTATGAAGTAAGGCTTGTGTGGAGAGACGTCACGGACGAAAACACATGTTTTTTTCAAAGCTTTTTCGGGACATGTCGTTTAAGAAAAAGTGGTTTCCATCAGGCTGCTTGTAGAAATGCGAGACCTCAAAATAGTAGTCGTTGGGATACCACTATTTTCTGTGTTTAAGGGATACTTTTATGCAGAACTCAGTCCGATAGCATGACGTTGGTGTCTGGCAACCTCAAAATTCTTTGTGATGGGGTATGATAGCCCTTTTAGTTCAGCGAATGAAAAAAGAAAAAGGACAATCCGGATGAAGTGGAACTTCCATTCGGATTGTCCTTTTTCATATATTGTTTCGCCATTTTATGCTGTGCAGGGCCGTATTCAGCTTTGTACTTGGTCCTTGTCCTTGTTGAAATGTGTATAGAATGCCAATGGCCATTGTTGGATGGCGTAAGCTGTCCCCCAGATGAAGATGGCGAGAATGGCAAGTACCGCGTAAAGAGGTAGAAGATAGGGAGGAAGTCCGGACGGATCGCCCATTAAACGGGTGATGGCATCCGCACTGTTGGATAGGTGGAAGATGCAGATGGGGAGAAATGCAATGAGCGCGGTAATACCTAACGGAATGTAGGTCAGGATGAATATAATGAAATATCCCCCGAATTTTTGATGCCCCAGATGAAAAGCCTCTTTTATTGCCGCTTTAAAAGTTTTCTTTTCTACAACATACAGCATGCGGGCACAGCTACTGATGATTTGCAGGTACAAGACAATGGGAATGCAGGCAGTTAAGACCCACCAGTTGGTTTTCCATGCAAGAAGAACAACCAGGCCGCCGGCAATCATAAAGATACAAGCCGCCAGAATGTCAATGAAAAAAACTTGCATTGCATCTGTTTTCAATTCCTTCCAAAAGGAAAATGGACCGGATATGGGGAGACTTCCCGTTGACTGATAGAATCGGATTTGTGTAAATATGCCTCCTTGCAGCAAGTAGTAGGATACAAGGAATGCCAACAGAGCTATGACGCTTCCTCCAATAACTTGCCATGTCGGGGAGAAGATGGCTTGGGCAAGATCTTTATTGACTCCGGAATCTATATAAGAGTAATATGATTGTACGTATTCCGTGTATGCCCATCCGGCTTCTCCAGTAAAGAGTGCAAATCCAATTCCGGCTATTGCTAAATGAATCCACAGATACTTGTAGAAGTCAGCAGTGTGAATGGCAAAAATTTTCCAACTTTCAATGATACTTTTTTTTATGTTGAGATTTTTCAAATCGTTTGTTTCATTGCTTTTGCTCGTTTCCATGCTGTATTGTGGTTTTTTGTTGTTTCTGTACAAAGTTACTGAAAAAATTCCTATCTTTGTGTTATGTCAGAAAACTTAACAGTCAGATGGGGCTTTATCGGTTGTGGTGAAGTCACGGAAAAGAAAAGCGGTCCGGCTTTTTCCATTGTTCCGGGTTCGGATGTGGTGGCAGTAATGAGTCGGAGTGCGGAAAAGGCGCGCTCATATGCGGAACGGCATTCCATACCTTCTTGGTATACCGATGCTCAGGAATTGATTAATGACCCAAGGGTGAATGCCGTATATATTGCCACCCCTCCATCTACGCATGCGACCTATGCCATAATGGCGATGAAATCGGGAAAAGCGGTTTATATTGAAAAGCCTATGGCTTCCAATTACGAAGACTGTTGTCGTATTAATCGGATTGCGGAAATTACGAAAGTTCCCTGTTTCGTTGCTTATTATCGGCGCTATCTTCCTTATTTCTTGAAGGTCAAGGATTTGGTGCAGCAAGGGGTGGTCGGTAATGTGATCAATGTACAGATCAGGTTTGCTGTTCCTCCTCGTGATTTGGACTATAATCGAACCAACTTGCCCTGGCGCGTGCAGCCGGACATCGCTGGTGGAGGATATTTTTATGATTTGGCTCCTCATCAGATTGATTTGCTGCAAGGAATGTTTGGCCCGATTATTGAGGCAGAAGGCTTTAAGGCGAACCGCGGTCATTTGTATGAAACGGAGGATACGGTCAGCGCTTGCTTCCGTTTTGATAATGGCATGCCGGGGTCGGGTTCCTGGTGTTTTGTGGCACATGATTCAGCGCGGGAGGATCGTATAGAAATTATTGGTGATAAAGGTTCTCTGAGTTTTTCTGTTTTTACCTATGCTCCCATTGTGCTGCATACGCAAGAGGGGTGCGAGGAAATCAGTGTTCCGAATCCGGAATATGTGCAGTTGCCTTTGATAAAACTGGTGATTGAACATTTGCAGAAAAAGGCCGTTTGCACTTGTGATGGGGTAAGTGCCACGTCAGTCAACTGGGTGGTCGATCGTATATTGGGCAAACTATAATCGCTGGCGGATATGTTTCGGAGATGGCTGTCTCTATGTTTAATGCTTGCTGTTGCCGGTATTCTTCGTGCCCAGGAAACGCCGGGGGATACCGCATTATCCATGGTCAGCCCGGATTCCTTGGAAGTGGTTGAAAAAGCCGATTCCATCGGGAAAAAAAAGCGAGTCGGATTTATCCGGAAGTTTATTCAGGCATTCAGTGATAAGGACTCCACTTATATAACCCCGGATTATTATAATTATACGGCACTTCTGCAAAACACGAACTTTCGGCAGGATTATCGTTTGCGAGCTACGAATAAGGAAGGGCAGACGCAGACCATTCATTTGACTCCCCGCAGTTCCTTTAAATTGGGTCCATATTTTGGGTGGCGGTGGATTTTTCTCGGCTATACCTTTGATGTGGGACGCCCGAAGTCGGCCGGCAAAACCTCTGAGTTTAATTTTAGCTTTTATACAGCTTTGCTAGGTTTTGATTTGCAGTATATTAAGCATAATGGAGGATTTGAAATAAAGAATGTGGACGGGTTTGGCTCTACTCGGGTTCGTAATGTGAATTTTAATGGACTCGACACGAAAACCATGTGCCTGAATGCGTATTACGTATTTAATCATCGGCGTTTTTCCTATCCGGCAGCTTATGCGCAAAGCACAGTGCAGGCCAAAAGCGCCGGCTCATGGGTTTTGGGAGTCCGGGTGGACCGTCAAAAACTGGATTTTGATCATACGCAGTTGCCGTCAGCCCTGCTTTCGCCATCAAAACCCGGCGAAATACCAATAATTGACGAATTGAAGTTCAAAGAGTTGGATTATTATCATTATAGTATTAGTGCAGGTTATGCATACAATTGGGTTTTTGCGCCCAAATTCCTGTTTTCTGTTTCGTTGGTTCCTGCTTTGGGATATAAAAAACTGAAAGGGCGTCATGTTTCAGGTGAGGAATTCTGGATGAATGTCAAAAACCTCAATATAGACTTAATCAGTCGTGCGGGCTTGGTCTGGAATAATTCCCGCTGGTTTGCCGGTGCTTCTTTTGTCAATTATTTGTATGGTTACCGTAAGGACAAGTTCTCTATTACCAATTCTGTCAGCTATTTGAATGTTTATGCAGGGTTTTATTTCAAACGTAGAAGGTGAAGTGAGCCGGGAAGTAGAAATAGAGCGTCATCCTCTTCAGCCATTTTTGCCGGTGAATGCGAGGATTTTGATGTTGGGTAGTTTCCCTCCGCAGCAAAAACGGTGGTCTATGGACTTTTTCTACCCGAATTTTCAAAATGATATGTGGCGTATTCTCGGTTGGTTGTTTAAGGCGGATAAGAACGCTTTTGTGGATTTGGCGCACAAGTGTTTTAAAAAGGACGAACTTACCGTTTTCCTGAGAGATGTAGGTATTGCTTTCTATGATACGGCTGTTGCAGTAAGGCGTTTGCAGGGAAATGCGTCTGATGCGTTTTTGGAGATTGTTGAGCCTACCGATATTCAGCGTATACTGGACGCCTTGCCGCATTGTCGGGCGGTGGCTGCAACGGGTCAGAAGGCTGCGGATACTTTGTGCGTCGCTTTGGGCGTGACGATGCCGGCCATTGGTGGCTTTACGATGTGTAAACTGGGCGAGCGTCAGTTCCGCCTCTATCGTATGCCCAGTAGTAGTCGCGCTTATCCGATGAAGCTGGAGAAAAAGTCGGAATTCTATCGCACTATGTTTGTCGAGATGGGGTACGGATTGGAGAAGGTCTGTTCCAGCCACGAATAAGGGGGGTATGCTTTTCTCGGCTTCTCATTTTCTCTATTTATAGGAATATAATTTTGTGTATTTCAGATAAAACATTTGTTTTGTTCAAGTAATAGGACAAGATGAAGCAAGGCGTCCCTTTTGCGTGAAAATACTTGAGGCTTCTTTCATGGATAATTTGTGGGTCTCCGGTTTGTGGCGACAGGCCGGCCGTTGTATGTTTTGGCACCTTTTCATCGGTGTAATCGGGTCTTTTCTCGTGCGAACCGCATGGCTGCTGCGTGGTGTCGTTTGCTCTTTTATGTGTCTTTGTTGAAGAAGTTTGTCAGTATTGGACTATCAGGGTATTATGCAATAATTGATGAAATTTGTACAAACAAACTGCACCGTCTGAGACGGTCTGAGGCGGTGGAATTGACAGTGGTAACAGACAGGATGTCCTACTCCATGATTCTATCTATACGCCCTGTAATCAGTTCTGCATACTTGTCTTTAAGCTCATCATTCAGAAATGAATTGCCAATAAGCTTTTTCATTTCAGGCAAAAGTTTTACATATTTGCCGATAAGACGTTCTATCGTTTTCTGTTCAATACCCATTGTCTGACCTGATATTATGAAATCCGACCGTTTCAACTTTTTCTTTTTCCCATTCAAGGTCAAGGCCAACTCCTCATCGTCTTTCGGATTCAGGATTGCGGCATTCAGCATATCGTAAGCCGGAGTCAGGCGTATATTGCCATCATACGGTTCAAATAAAGAAAAATTCTTCAGATGCATGTCATTGTTTCCGGTAATCCACGAGAACAATATAACTTCAAAGAAATTTATCACATCCATTTTGGGCATTGAAGAATATTGTACTATCGCTTTGGCGATACGTTCATAACTGCTTTTGTATTTATATTCAGTCTGTCTTTCGGTCAACTGGCACATGTCTTCCATAGCCACCTTTTCACCGGAATTAGAGCGATCAATCCTCTTTGTCAGATAACACAGGCTATTGTCGGCCATACGCATCAACGTATGAGGTACCACGCCGATTTTAGCCAATTCTGCCAAATGCATGGTCAGGTCTTCCGTTTCTGGCATCTGGGCAAATTGTATCGTTTGAGGTTTGCATATAAAGCCTCCCCATAAACCCACAATGGTCAGCCGTTGACTACCTTCATGTTCATTGAGATGCAAGGACAATTTTGGCTGTACACCGGTGAGGGAAGTCTGGTCTTTTATAACCTGTATGGCCAGTTTTTCTAAATCTTCGCAAGTGTAGTTTAAAATAGGGACTTCCTTTGTACCAAAGAACTTCTTTGTACAGTTGGCATGAAAATCCTTCTCTCCCTTTTCAAGCGAACGGTAACAATACAGGCATTTACACATTTGTACTTTCCTCCTCAATTACAGGTTCAACACTAACGGCTCCTATACAGTCTCTGCAGCAAAGCAGCAACAGGGACATTCTGTCAAGCAGACTTATATCCGTATTGCGCAACGCCACATCCAGCAACCATCCCTCAGGTATGAGACCGTCAAAGAAAGGGAAGAGCACATTGCTTCTGAAAACTTCCTTCTGCAAAGGCATAGTAAGGCTGACAGGTTTCGCTTCATTTAATACCAAATATTCCGGAAGATAACAGAATTCATAACCGTCATCTCCTTCTGTAAGGACTCCAGCCAATACATTTTTATAATATATCTTTGCCCGTTTCATCGTCGTTTGTTCTGTTTCGGTTGTGGAACCATTTCATAATTGAAGAAATCAAGCAATTGGTTTACTTTGTCAAGGCGTAATGTGGATTTTCCCTGTTCCAAATCACGGACAAACCGTAGTCCGACTCCTGACTTGAGGGAAAGCTCCTCCTGTGTCATATTGAATTGCTTGCGCAACGATTTGACTGTGGCTGATAGCATATTCATATTATAAATTATATCAGTTCGGGTACAAATATACAGAATTATTCTGAATTATACCATATTGGGTATAAATATTCGTTCTGAATGAGAATTATACCATTATGGGTATAATATTCCGTCTCTATTTTCTTTCACGAACCGTTATACGAACTGCTGATATTATTCGCGAACACACCTTACGATCAGATTGGCGCAACAGTGTTTACCAAATCCAAAATCCGCAAGTCTGTCGAGGAAATCTACCACAATATATCATTTTCCTAAACGAGATTTTAATTGTGCAGTCACCAACTGCACAATTTGTCCAATTCTTGACCGTAATGCATATTATCAGAAACTTATATATTATCCAACCCAATATAAGAGCGTTATTCTCCGTATAAACCAACATATGTTTTCTAACAATGTTTGGTACAACCGGTCATATATCCCCGAGGAAAACAATGAGGGGGGATATTTAGACAAAAATCCCGGTTTTTCCTCCGAAAAACGTATTTTGTCCCCAAAAACCGCGCCATCTGAGGCGGTCAAACGCTGTTGTTTAAACAAATTAAATCCCTTCTAATATGTCTGACTAACATTGGTTTAACAATTATTCCGCGCTTAAAAACGCATTAATATTCTTCCTCATTGAAGAGGAATACGTATAGGCACGCCCTCTGTTGCTTTCGGGAGATATGGCCCTGTGGTCTGTCGTGGGTGTGGTTCACCGGTTGACCAGTTGTATCCTTTATCTTCGGTGTGGCATAATCGGGGATTGGCGGGACCGAAAAAAACGGGCGTAGACAGGAAAACTCTGCTTTCTTTGTAGCGAATCTTTGCAGTAGATTCGTTATTTTTATGTAAGTTTGCACATCTAAATTGTAGACTGATGCCAGGAATATCAAATCGAGCAATAGAAATGCCGGCTTCGCCAATCCGCAAATTGGCGCCGTTGGCTTCTGCCGCAAAAGAGCGTGGAATACGCGTTTTTCATCTGAATATAGGTCAGCCGGATTTGCCGACACCGGAGGTTGGCCTGGATGTGCTTCGCCATATCGACCGTAAGGTGTTGGAATATAGTCCCAGTCAGGGCTTCAAGAGTTACCGGCAGAAGCTGACGAAGTATTATGAACGTTACAATATCCATCTTTCAGCCGACGATATCATTATCACGGCGGGTGGGTCAGAGGCCGTATTGTTTGCCTTCCTTTCCTGTTTGAATCCTGGCGATGAGATTATCGTGCCGGAACCGGCTTATGCCAATTATATGGCCTTTGCCATATCGGCAGGTGCCAGGATACGTACGATAGCAACCACTATCGAAGAAGGCTTTTCCCTGCCTAAGGTCGAGAAGTTCGAAGAGCTGATTAATGAGCGTACGCGTGCCATTTTGATTTGTAATCCCAACAATCCAACCGGTTATCTCTATACGCGTCGGGAGATGAATCAGATTCGGGATTTGGTGAAGAAATACGATCTTTATCTCTTCTCCGATGAAGTCTATCGCGAATTTATCTATACCGGTTCACCGTATATTTCAGCCTGTCATTTGGAGGGGATTGAGGAGAATGTGGTGTTGATAGATTCCGTGTCCAAGCGTTATAGTGAATGTGGCATCCGTATCGGTGCCTTGATTACGAAGAATGTTGCGGTGCGCGATGCGGTCATGAAGTTCTGCCAGGCCCGTTTGAGTCCTCCGTTAATCGGGCAGCTGATAGCCGAGGCATCCCTGGAGGCACCGCCCGAGTATAGCCGTGAGGTGTATGACGAGTATGTGGAACGTCGCAAGTGCCTGATTGACGGATTGAATCGTATCCCTGGCTGTTATACGCCGATTCCGATGGGAGCTTTTTATACCGTTGCCAAATTGCCGGTCGATGATGCCGAAAAGTTCTGTGCATGGTGTCTGACGGACTTTGAGTACGAAGGAATGACTGTGATGATGGCACCGGCTGCAGGTTTTTATACGACTCCAGGTGCAGGCCGTGATCAGGTACGTATTGCCTATGTGCTGAACAAGGAGGATCTGTCAACCGCATTGATGGTGTTGGAAAAAGCCCTGGAGGCATATCCTGGTCGTGTGCTTTGAGGGTGAAGAAGATTGGTTTGAATAAGCATCTATGGCGTTGAAGCGGTCTTTATCCTGGTTTCTGGCCCGGCGTTTTTATAACAATGTCGGGGTCGACAGGCAGCGCAAGGCTAGCCGGATGGCGGTTCATATCGCAGCTTCAGGGGTTGCGTTGGGCCTTGCGGTGATGATTGTGTCCCTGTGCGTTGTCAGAGGATTCCAGCAGGAAATCAGTAACAAGTTGGTAGGGTTTGTCTCGCATCTGACGGTGATGAACGATAGTACCTATATTACGTTTGGTGACCATCCGATAGTCGCCGACAGGCAGTGGGTGGACAAGGTTGCAGCGCTGCCGGGCGTTCGTCATGTGCAGCGGGTGTCCCAGAAGGTGGGGGTGCTCAAGACGAACGAGGCCTATCAAACCATGGTGTTGAAGGGTATCGGTTCCGATTACGACAGCCGTTTTTTGGCCGGTCATGTTGTTGAGGGTCAATTTCCGGATTTTGCGTCAGATAGTGCCGCCAACTCCATTGTCATCTCCAGAATGATGGCAGACAAGTTGGGGCTTCGTTTGGGCGACAGGGTTTACTCCTATTTTTTTGAGGAAACCATCAAGATGCGCCGGTTCAGGATAGTAGCCGTCTATGAGACCAGTTTGCCGCAATTTGATGATGTGTACGTATTGGCATCCTTGCATACGGTGAATCGCTTGAATAATTGGAAAACGGATGAATGCAGTGTTCTCGAAATCCGTGTTGATGATTATGACAACCTGGATCATACGCAGATAGCCATTGGCAGTTTAATCAATGGTATAACCGACCGGAATGGGGCAACCTATATGAGTGAGTCGGTAAAGGAGAATCCGCAGACGGGAGCAGCCATATCCTGGCTGGAGGTGCTGAATATGAATGTGTGGGTGATTTTGGCGCTGATGACCGGTGTAGCAGGCTTTACGATGATTAGCGGACTGCTTATCCTGATTTTGGAGCGTACGCGGACTATCGGGGTGTTGAAAGCGATGGGAGCAACCAACGACCGCATTCGCCATACCTTCTTGCTGTATGCAGCACAGATTGTGGTTCGGGGCCTGTTTTGGGGAAATGTGCTCGGCATCGGTTTGGTCGCCATTCAGAAATATTTCGGTGTTGTCCGGCTGGATCCGGCTTCCTATTATGTTTCGGTAGCTCCTGTGGCTCTGGAGGCAGGCTGGCTGGTGGCGTTGAATCTGGCTACATTGCTGATTACCGTTCTCGCCTTGGTGGTGCCGAGCTTTGTCGTTTCGCGTATTCAGCCGGCCAAAGCCATTCAGTTTGATTAACAGATTTCAGTCGTGACATCGGCCTTTCCGTCAGTTGTCGGGCCGCTGTTTCGACTTGACGATAAATAAAACTTTTAGTTATCAGGAAATTAAAACACATAGTACGTGTCCTGACGGCATTTTTGTTGGGTACCTATCTGTTGCTGTTACTGGTTTTTAATTTTTCTCCGTTGCAGCAGCAGGTAACTCGTGCTTTGGAGCGGAGTCTGCAGCGTCTGTTGCATACGGAAGTTCGCATTGGCTCCATTGATGTGGGGTTGTTCAACCGTTTGAGTCTGAATGATGTCTGCGTCTTTGATCAGCGTGGTGACAGTCTTTTGCGGGCGGATTTGGTTTCGGTGAAGGTCGAAGTTGCCCCTTTTTTCCGTGGAAAGGTCAGTTTGCGTACCGTTTCTCTGCTGGATGCGCAAATTCGGCTTTATGCGGCGGAATCGGACGGCCCTTCCAATTTTCAGTTTCTGATTGATGCGTTCCAGTCCGATACGCCGCAGCCGGACAAAGATTTCCACTTCCGCATTAATTCATTGATTCTTCGTCGCTGTGCCTTGACATACGATGTCAACGACCGCCCCTTGACGCCCCGTCATTTTAATACTGCTCATATCGGCATCTCCGGTTTGAATGCCAATATCAGTTTGAAGTGTCTGACGCAGGACAGCATTAATATGCGTGTGCGGGCGCTTTCCTTCCGTGAGCAGAGTGGGTTTGACGTGCAGGCGCTTTCCTTGCGTGCTGCTGCCAACCGGCGTCATGGCGAAATTTCCCATCTTAAATTGCAGTTGCCCGGTTCGTTTTTTGCAAAGGAAAATCTGTCTGCCGATTACGAACTGGAAGATACGGTCGATTTCTGGTCTACGCTTCAGGTGCAGGGAGAATTGGATGGAGTGAGCGTCTGTTCCGACGATATTGCCTGTTTCCTTCCTCGTTTGCGCGATTTGCATCAGACGGTGCGCCTGACGACCTCATTCCGAATCAGCCCGCGTCGGTGGGTTTTCAGTCGTTTGGGAGTGACTACGGATGGTTTGGGACTGGATTTGCGGTCAGATGTCGTCATTGAGCGGAAGTCTGGCCGGGTATCCGGTGTGTCGGCCGAGGTGGAACGGTTGCGTGTCGACAATCGTCTGGTAGAAGAGTTGTACACCGTTTTTTCGGAAAAGGAGTACCCTGCGGAATTGCGTGCGATGTCGCATTTTGACTATGCGGGCAATGTGACTTATCGGCCGGAGGGGGAGAGCCGTGTCCGGGGAAGGTTGCCTGTCTCTTATACACATCTGACGCTGCC
>ENA-OZFV01000124-OZFV01000124.1-human-gut-metagenome-genome-assembly--contig:-NODE-124-length-48577-cov-7.416904_pt1 | contig 48577 bp, 33 predicted proteins | sample MGYA00245110_ERZ653645 | MGnify/ENA primary metagenome ERZ653645 (study PRJEB26926, sample SAMN06165144) | human gut metagenome | biome: ENVO:00009003; feature: ENVO:2100002; material: ENVO:00002003... | reverse complement strand
ACTTTAGTTTTTACGAAAGTACTGACAGAAATTTCTATCAGTACTTTAGGATTTTTTGTCAGTAGGACTGTGAAATCGTGATGCGGCAATAGCATACAATGACCTCTGCCCAGGGATAAATATATACCGAACTCACGAAAATATAATTCTGATGAAGACTGATTTATGTAAGGCAAAATATAAATTCGTTGTTAATAGTTTTACCCGAGTGTATTTGGTCCGTGTCTGTTTTTTTCGCCGCATGTCTTGTACAAAAGGATTAGGCCCGTAGCCAAATATAATAAAGCCTGCCAAAATGATTATATTTTCTTTGAAGAATGGGGGGTACATCTGAAATAATTTATAACTTTGCAGAAAATTTTGGACAAGCATGGAAACGATGATACATATTCAATGTGGAGTTGCCATTAAGGACTTGTTTAAAAACGTTTATGATGTATACCATGACGTGGCGAGTAGAGTAATGGACAATAAGCATTGGCGGACGAATCTGATGGGTGGCGTTGAATTATACAATGCTTGTGATGATATTTTTGTTGCTCTTTTTAAAAGACTCCATTTTTCACGGATAGATCGTAGAAATAATGATTGGGTTGAAGAAGCCGATTCTTTGGAGATGAGGAGTAACTCCCAACTCCCTGCTCCGATTTGGAGTTTGCAATTGATTAGACGAAAACAAGGTTTAGACCACCTCCGGTTGTTTGCAACCGGCTAGCGTGGTCTTTCTTGTATAATATGGGTGATAAGGGAAAACATTTCTCGTATTTCTACAGAAGTAGGGTGTCGGGCGTTTGGATTTTAATGGAGACTTACCATCCCATAGATATACCGCGAGCAATTTGAGCGGAAGCGGAAGGAAAATGAATAATTATTAAAAATAAAATAGTAACTCCTTAAGAAATACCCTCAATGAAAGAAATCAAAAAAGTATTGCTTTTAGGCTCCGGTGCACTTAAGATAGGTGAAGCCGGAGAATTTGACTATTCCGGTTCACAGGCTCTCAAGGCACTGAAGGAAGAAGGAATTGAAACGATTCTTATCAATCCCAATATCGCTACTGTACAGACAAGTGAAGGAGTCGCTGATAAAATTTATTTTTTGCCTGTGACACCGTTCTTTGTTGAGAAGGTTATTCAGAAAGAGCGTCCGCAAGGTATAATGCTGGCATTTGGTGGCCAAACAGCGTTGAACTGTGGTGTTCAGCTTTATGAAAAGGGTATACTGGAAAAGTATGATCTTCAGGTATTAGGAACTCCGGTACAAGCCATCATGGATACTGAGGACCGTGAACTTTTTGTAAAGAAACTGGATGAAATCAATGTAAAGACGATTAGCAGCGAGGCCTGCGAAAATATAGAAGCTGCGAGGAATGCAGCGAAGCGTCTGGGCTATCCTGTGATTTTGCGTGCGGCCTACGCTCTTGGCGGGCTTGGATCTGGTTTTTGTGACAATGAAGAGGAACTCAATAAACTGGCTGAAAAGGCATTTTCTTTTTCTCCACAAGTGTTAGTGGAAAAAAGTTTGAAGGGATGGAAAGAAATCGAGTTTGAGGTTGTCCGCGACCGCTTTGACAACTGTATAACGGTCTGCAATATGGAGAACTTTGACCCATTGGGTATCCATACCGGTGAAAGTATTGTAATTGCTCCGGCGCAAACACTGACTAATAGTGAAAGCCACAAGTTGCGTGAACTGGCTATTCGGATTGTGCGTCATATAGGTATTGTTGGAGAATGTAACGTGCAGTATGCTTTTGACCCATTCTCTGAAGACTATCGTTTGATTGAGGTAAATGCTCGTTTGAGTCGTTCTTCTGCATTAGCATCCAAAGCTACTGGCTATCCATTGGCATTTGTCGCTGCAAAATTGGGCTTGGGATATGGGTTGTTTGATCTGAAGAATTCTGTGACAAAAACAACTACCGCTTTCTTTGAACCGGCCTTGGACTATGTCGTATGTAAATTGCCGCGCTGGGATCTTGGAAAGTTTAGAGGAGTTGACCGTGAAATCGGTTCATCCATGAAGTCCGTTGGCGAGGTAATGGCGATTGGCCGTACTTTCGAGGAATGTATTCAGAAGGGGCTTCGAATGATTGGGCAAGGCATGCATGGTTTTGTTGATAACAAAGAACTTCAGATTGAGAATGTTGATGTCGCATTGCGCGAGCCGACTGATAAACGAATCTTTGTCATAGAAAAAGCTTTTGCACAAGGATATACCATAGATCAAATTTATGAATTGACGAAGATTGATAGATGGTTCCTCGAACATTTGAAGAACATCCATGATACAGATCTTGAGTTGCGTGCATGCGGTAATATCAACGTCTTAAGCAACGAACTATTGCGCAAGGCAAAAATTTATGGATTTACCGATTTTCAAATAGCAAGGGCTTTGGGGCTGGAGAAGGAAATGGAGCCAGAAAAAGCCAGTGCTTTGGTACGTATGCGCCGTAAGCAGGCTGGAATTGTACCGTATGTAAAACAAATAGATACATTGGCGGCAGAATATCCAGCTCAGACAAATTATCTTTATCTTACCTATCTGAGTTCTTCTCACGATATTCAATTTGAAAATGATAAACGCTCTGTCGTTGTGTTGGGTTCTGGAGCTTATCGAATTGGATCCTCTGTTGAGTTTGACTGGTGTGGGGTGCAGGCTTTGAACACCATTCGTAAGGAAGGTTATCGGTCGGTGATGATCAATTATAATCCGGAAACGGTGTCAACGGACTACGACATGTGCGACCGGTTGTATTTTGATGAGCTGACATTTGAGCGTGTAATGGATATTTTGGATCTGGAGAATCCGAGCGGTGTAATTGTTTCTACTGGAGGTCAGATCCCCAATAATTTAGCGATGCGCTTGGATGCCGAGCATGTTAATATTCTTGGTACACAGGCAAAATATATAGACAATGCGGAAGATCGAGAGAAATTCTCTGAGATGTTGAACCGTATTGGAGTGGATCAGCCAGAATGGAGTGCCTTGACCTCCATGGAGGATATCAATGAGTTCATTGGTCGTGTAGGATTTCCTGTATTGGTGCGTCCTTCTTATGTGCTTTCTGGTGCTGCAATGAATGTTTGCTCCAATCAAGAAGAATTGGAGCGCTTCTTGAAGCTGGCTGCAAATGTGTCTAAAAAGCATCCGGTTGTAGTAAGCCGCTTCATGCAGCATGCTAAAGAAATCGAGATGGATGCCGTTGCACGTGATGGAGAAATTATGGCATATGCTATCTCTGAACATGTGGAATTTGCTGGTGTGCATTCTGGAGATGCTACAATTCAATTCCCGCCCCAAAAGTTGTATGTAGAGACTGCACGCAGAATCAAGAAGATTTCCAAGCAAATTGCTCGTGAATTGCATATCAGTGGACCTTTCAATATTCAGTTCTTGGCTAAGGACAACGAGATAAAAGTAATTGAGTGTAATTTGCGTGCAAGCCGTTCCTTCCCGTTTGTGAGCAAGGTGTTGAAGATCAACTTGATTGAGATGGCTACGCGTATAATGCTCGGTTTACCGGTAGAAAAGCCCAATAAGAGCCTTTTCGATTTGGATTATGTGGGTATCAAGGCATCTCAATTCTCTTTCAATCGTTTGCAGAAAGCTGACCCTGTCTTGGGGGTTGATATGGCATCGACGGGTGAAGTTGGTTGTTTAGGCGAGGATTCTCGTTCAGCACTCCTTACAAGTATGTTGTCCGTGGGACATCGTATACCCGAGAAGAATATTCTTTTGTCAACAGGAGATGCTAAACAGAAAGTGGAAATGCTGGATGCAGCCAGAATGTTGGTAGAGCATGGGTATAAAATATATGCAACAGGTGGTTCGAGCCGTTATCTCACAGAGAACGGAGTTGAAAACACTTTAGTATATTGGCCTAGTGAGGAGGGAAAACCTCAAGCAATTGAGATGTTGCACAACCGTGAAATCGATATGGTTGTCAATGTTACGAAGAACTTGACAAGCGGAGAATTGACGAACGGTTATAAAATTCGTCGTGCTGCAATAGATTTGAATATTCCCCTTATCACTAATGCTCGCTTGGCATCAGCCTTTATCAATGCGTTTTGCAATGTGAAATTGGAAGATCTGGCAATTAAGAGTTGGCAGGAGTATTAATATCCAAACAGAGATAGAAACAAGTATGTCCCGGGCGTTTTTAGAAGCGCTCGGGACTTTTTGTTGGGTATTATATCTGTTGGTACTCAATGTGCAAAGACTTTCTTCTTTCGTAGTGCCATTATGGGTTTATAGATTTGTCCTATTCAGAAATAAGTTGTAATTTCGCAATAGTAAATTCAATATAATTTAAATATATGTATCGTACACATAAATGTGGAGAACTTCGTCTGGCTAATGTTGGAGAAGTTGTCACTTTAGCAGGTTGGGTGCAAAGAATCCGTAAAATGGGAGGTATGACTTTTGTTGACCTTCGTGACCGTTACGGTATTACACAATTGGTGTTTAATGAGGAAACTGATGCAGAACTATGTGCAAGTGCCAATAAATTAGGACGCGAGTATGTGGTGCAAGCAACGGGTGTGGTGAGTGAGCGTTATGCAAAAAATGCGAAGATTGCGACTGGTGATATAGAAATATTGGTGAAAGAACTGAATGTTCTGAATCCGAGCGAGACACCTCCTTTTACCATCGAAGAGAATACGGACGGGGGTGACGATTTGCGCATGAAATATCGTTACTTGGATTTGCGCCGTGAAAATGTGCGTGCCAATTTGGAATTGCGACACAAGTTTTGTTTAGCTGTCCGCCACTTCTTGGATTCAAAGAATTTTATAGAAGTGGAAACTCCTGTGCTTGTTGGTTCAACTCCTGAAGGAGCTCGTGATTTTATTGTGCCGTCGCGAATGAATCCCGGCCAATTTTATGCCCTTCCCCAGAGTCCTCAAACTTTAAAACAGTTGTTAATGGTGGCTGGTATGGATCGCTATTTCCAGATTGTGAAATGTTTTCGCGATGAGGACTTGCGTGCGGACAGACAGCCTGAGTTTACCCAGATTGACTGTGAAATGAGTTTTGTCAATCAGAATGACATTATTTCTCTGTTCGAAGAAATGGCCAAGTATTTGTTTAAGGAAATTAGAGGATACGATTTGGGTGATTCTCCGTTCCTCCGATTGCCTTGGTCAGAAGCCATGCGCCGTTTTGGTTCCGATAAGCCCGATATGCGTTTTGGAATGGAATTTGTCGAATTGATGGATGTCCTGAAGGGAACAGGCAGTTTCTCTGTTTTCAATGATGCGGCATACATCGGGGGTATCTGTGCAGAAGGTTGTGCGGTATATACCCGTAAGCAGTTGGACGAACTGACTAATTTCGTAAAGAGCCAGCAGATTGGGGCCAAGGGATTGGTGTATGCAAGGGTAAGTGAAGATGGCTCTGTCAAGAGTTCTGTTGATAAATTCTATACAGAAGATGTTCTCCATCGCTTGAAAGAAGCTATGGGAGCAAAGCCTGGAGACTTAATCCTGATTTTGAGCGGTGACGACGCAATGAAAACACGTCGACAGCTGTGTGAATTACGCTTGGAGATGGGTAATCGTTTGGGCTTGAGAGATAAAAATAAGTTCGCTTTGCTTTGGGTGGTTGATTTCCCGATGTTTGAATGGAGTGAGGAGGAAGGCCGGTTAATGGCAATGCATCATCCGTTTACCTCCCCCAAACCATGCGACATTCCAAAGTTGGATACGGATCCAGCCAGTGTGTTGGCTGATGCGTATGACATGGTATGCAATGGCGTGGAAGTAGGTGGTGGATCTATCCGAATTCATGATGCAGAACTTCAAGCGAAGATATTCAAAGTGCTGGGATTCACGAAAGAACAGGCTGAGGCTCAGTTTGGCTTCTTGATGAATGCGTTCAAGTATGGTGCTCCTCCTCATGGTGGGTTGGCTTATGGGCTTGACCGTTGGGTGAGTCTTTTTGCTGGTCTTGACAGTATTCGTGACTGTATTGCATTCCCGAAGAATAATTCAGGTCGGGATGTTATGCTGGATGCTCCTTCTGCTGTTGATCCGAAGCAGTTGGATGAATTGATGCTTGACTTGCGCCCGTTGAAAAAGTAATAGATTCTATCGGTATTTTGGCTTGTCGCATTAAGATTGATCTTAATATTAAGCGTTTTATATATAGAAGCATGCCTTGAAATAAAATCAGGGTGTGCTTCTTTAGTTTATGCATTCTATTTGGGTGGCATTGCTGACTGGTTTCCAATGGTATAGCCAGGACAGGCCATGTGGCAAGGGATGAAAAAACGACGTTTGTCTTTTTATCTTTTTAGTTTTTTAGTTTGTAAAGCATGAATGCTAACGTGAATTTTTTGTGGGGGTACTGTTTTTATTTTTCCGGTGCTGAGATTTTGTAAAAATTGAATATGAAAAATGACATTCCCAAATCTGTAAAATTATTTGGAAATGCCATTTTGTTATTTGTTATTGCCGACAAAGTGGCCTGATAGGCGGTTTTACAGTGCTTCGCATTCGGCAATCCATGCAGCGGCAATTGCATCTGTAGGCATTAGCCAATGGCCGCGAGGAGAAAGTCCGCAACTACCTATTTTAGGGCCATCCGGCAAACAGCTGCGTTTGAATTGCTGACTGAAAAAACGACGGAAAAATATCGTTATCCAATGTTTTATCGTTTTTTCGTCATGAAATGCCACTCTTTCGTCGGTGCCATTGAAAGCTTGGCAAGCCATTGCATAAATCTTTGAGGGACGGAAACCGTAACGGAGTGTATAGTAGAGAAAGAAGTCATGTAATTCGTATGGCCCCACGAGTTCTTCCGTTTTTTGAACAATTGTTCCATCATCGTTGGCCGGCACTAATTCAGGACTGATGGGAGTATTCACAATGTCTAAAAGCACGTCGCTACATTCTTTGTCTTTCATGTTGTGCGCAATCCATGTTACTAAGTGCCTGATGAGTGTTTTGGGAACCCCTCCGTTAATTCCGTACATACTCATGTGGTCGCCGGAATATGTGGCCCAACCGAGTGCCAGTTCGCTTAAATCACCGGTACCGACAACGAGGCCGTTCATTTGGTTGGCTGCGTCCATGAGAATCTGAGTCCTTTCTCTGGCCTGGCTGTTTTCGTATGTAGTGTCGTGGATATTGATATCGTGGCCTATATCTTTGAAATGTTGTTCACAGGCATCGCGTATGCTGATTTCCCTGATGGTTATGCCTAGCATTTCCATTAAGTGAAGTGCATTGGTATAGGTACGGTCGGTAGTTCCAAATCCCGGCATTGTAATGCCGATAATTCCTCGGCGGTTTCGTTGCAGTTTGTCGAATGCCCGTGCCGCCACAAGTAGCGCAAGAGTGGAATCTAAACCGCCGCTTACCCCAATTATAACCGTCTGAGCGTGAGTATGCTCTACGCGTCGGGCCAATGCTTCTGATTGGATGGAGATAATGGATTGGCATGTGTCTTCAAAATCTTCGGGCTTGGGGATGAAAGGCAGGGGGGCGAAAGTTCTTTGCAGGCACGAAGTTCCTGCCTCGCATATGGATTCAAGTTCCATTCTCCGATAGCTGCTATTCCCGTCAGGAGTTGTTGTATTCTTGCTTACTAGAGTTGAATTGGCAAGCCTGTCCTGTTTGAGACGTTCTATATCAATGTCATTTACCGTAAAATGGGGTTCCATGGAGAAATCTGTGCCTTGGCTCAGTATGTATCCGTTTTCCAGGATATAACTTTTTCCACTGAAGACCATGTCTTGCGTACTTTCTCCATAGCCGCAGGCCGCATAAACGTAACCGGCATTGCAACGTGCACTTTGTCCCTTCAGTAATTCGGTTAGATATTTTGTCTTTCCAACCATTTCGCTGCAGGAGGCTGGGTTAAAGATGATGTGTGCACCATTTAATGCCAGATAGGAACTAGGTGGTATGACACTCCATAAATCTTCACCGATTTCAACTCCGAATGTGTATTCGTCACGCTCGAAAATCAGATGAGACGTGAGAGGAACATGCTGTCCGCAGAAATGCAGAGTCGCATTGTCTTCAAGATTTGTACCGGAGGAGAACCAGCGTTTTTCTGGAAAATCTCTGTTATCCGATATATACGTTTTGGGAATTAATCCGTATACATTTCCTTGCCCGACAACGGCTGCACAATTATATAGGGCATCATTATAGTTGATAGGGAGACCGACGATAACGGTCAAATTCGGTATTTTTATGCTGAATTCCAGAATCTTCAGAAGAGAGTTGATAGCTTCTTCCTGCAATAATCGCTGTCGGAACAAATCCAGGCATGAATAGCCGGTAATACACAATTCTGGCAGGCAAAGTACGTCAATGCCCATACCTCCAGCCCGGGCCATTAAGTTGAGAATTTGTTCAGTGTTGTATGAACAGTCTGCGACATGTACAGCAGGCACAGCTGCTGCAACTTTTACGAAACCGTTTTTCATTGTTGTGGTTGTTGTGAGTGAAAAAATCACGATTGTTGAATATCATGGCACTTCGGGAAGAATAAGCCATGAATGTTTTACCATTGGGCTACAACCGTTTTTTTCTTATTTGAGTGTTACCTTAATGACATAATCAATGCAGTCGGAGGGTACATCTATGTCAAATTCCAAATTACCACGATTGTATTTATAGTTGATAGCATCATTATCTACGAGTGCTTCAACGTTTTCTACTTTGCGTGAAACGGGCATGTTGATTCGGTTGATTTCCGGATTCAATACATGGATGTAGATATAGTCGCCTTTACGTGTGGTTATAATGTCGTCGTCCTGTCGGAATGTACCGGCAACAGTGGCATAGATGGATTCTCCGTATTTGTTTAACCATTTTCCCATTTCAGCCAAGCGGTTCAGAGCCATTTCAGGGAGAGTTCCGTCGGGCTGTGGGCCAATGTTCAAAAGTAAATTGGCACTTTTTCCGGATGTCCGTACCAGCAAGTGTATCAGTTCTTTCGTGGACTTGTAATTCTGGTCGACGATTTTATATCCCCACATTCCGTTCATTGTTTGGCAGGTTTCAAGCGGTAATACGCTGACGTCTTGTCCGGAAAGACCGGCTTTGTTTTCTCCTGGCACGTCGCGTTCGAATATTTGAATGTCTTCGCCGTCAAATGGGGTGGTGTGATGGTTGTTACCAATAAGACAGCCGGGCTGAATGTCATGGATGAGTTTGTATTGTTTTTCTAATTCCCAGTTGAATGGAGTTTTATCTTCGTCGTGGTCCCACCATCCGTCGAACCAGATGGCGCCGATTTCTCCATAATTGGTCAGCAGTTCTGTCAACTGGTTGTTCATGAAGGTATAGTAAGAGTTCCAGTCTGCTTTATCCAGTCGTTTGCAACCTCTGCCGGTACGTCCCGCAGGATAATCTTCGCGCGTCCAGTCCAAATGTGAATAATAAAGATGCAACTTAAGACCCTGGCGATGGCATTCGTCAGCCAGTTGACGGATGATGTCTTTCCCGTAAGGGGTGTTCATGATGTTGTAATCGGAGTATTTGGTGTTCCACATGGAAAACCCTTCGTGATGACGTGATGTAAAACAGATGTATTTTGCACCGGCTGCTTTGAATGCCGAAACCCATTCTCGTGCATTAAAGCGGTGGGGATAAAATGCATTCATTGCTTTGGCATATTCCTTTGCATTGATGTTGGCATTATTCATATACCATTCCCCTTGTGCAAACATGCTGTAGAGGCCCCAGTGCAGGAATATACCGAAACGACTTTCAGCGAATTCTTTCCTGTTTTGCAAATTTTCGGGAGTTGGCACATACTTTTGTGCTTGCATTGTCGTAGAAAGGAGACAGAAGCATGCAATGATAAAAAATAATCTTTTCATTTGAAATAGATTTAATGTGTTTGAAGATGATACAAATTTAGTATTTTAATTGATAACCCTTGTTGGGCAATATGTAAAAACACTCAGTACTTTAGAAAAAACAAAAGTACCAGGAGTTTTTTCTAAAGTAAGGATAGAAATTTCTAAAGTAAGGATAGGATTTTCTGAAGTAAGGAAAATTATAAAAGAGCAGGAGCTCTGGTATGCTGTAAACTTCAAAAATATAACTTTGGGTTTTGTTATTCGCCATTCTAGAGCTAACTTTGCAGATGAAAATGCAGTCGGACAGTTTGTCGCTTGCACCCTGGTGGTGCAAGAGGAAAGTCCGGGCAACATAGGGCAATCCGCTTCTTAATGGGAAGTTGTCCGTGAGGGTAAAGTAGTGCAGAAGAAAATAACCGCCGTCTTTTTTCAATGGAATGACGGTAAGGGTGAGAAGGTGGTGTAAGAGACCACCAGTTGCGTGGTGACACGTCAAGCTGTGTACCTCGGATGTTGAAAGTCCATGTATACCGACGCTGGAAGGCTGCCCGTCTGAGCTTTTGTCATATTTGTCATATAGCGCGTCGGAGGGTAGGACGATAGATTACGGCGGTGACGTCGTAGCCAGATAAATGACAGACCTGCCATGTCTTTGGCACGGCAGACAGAACCCGGCTTATCGTCCGACTGTGTTTTCTTTTTGTATGTCGGAATAGTGAATCAGACTCCATTTTGTTGATAGAATATGGCAAGAAAAAAGAAACCGCTTCCTTTGTTGGAAAATATTACGATTACAGACGTCGCAGCCGAGGGTAAGGCCTTGGCCAAGGTGGATGGAATGGCTGTGTTCGTTCCATATGCTGTTCCTGGTGACGTGGTTGATTTGCAGGTGAAACGCAAGAAGCATAATTATGCTGAGGCTGAAGTTGTAAGATTTCTTCAATATTCGGAAAAACGAGCAACCCCCTTTTGCCCGCACTTTGGAGTTTGTGGAGGATGCAAGTGGCAGAATCTTCCTTATGAGGAGCAATTGAAGTATAAGCAAAAGCAAGTTTATGACCATCTCACCCGAATTGGGAAAATAGAGATACCTGAATTACTGCCCATATTGGGAAGCAAGCACATAAAGGCCTATCGTAATAAGCTGGAATTTGGCTTTTCTAATAAAAGATGGCTGACTTACAATGAAATAGAGTCTGGCGTAACTTTTGAGAATATGAATGCCGTCGGTTTTCATATTCCAGGGGCGTTTGATAAAATTTTGGATATACAGGTCTGCCATTTGATGGATGACTTGAATAACCGTATTCGGAACCGCATCCGTTCCTTTGCTTTAGAGAACCATATAGCGTTCTTTGATTTGCGTGAGCAACATGGGGTTTTGCGTAATTTGATGATACGTAATTCTGCAACGCACGAATTGATGGTATTGATTCAGTTTTGTGTGCACAGTGATGATGAGAGGAAGCAAATGTTTGCAGTATTGGAAATGCTGAAAGAGGAGTTCCCTGAGATTACTTCGTTGCTTTATGTGAATAATACAAAGTGCAATGACACAATAGGCGACCTTGAGGTGATGACCTATGCAGGAAAAGACTTTATCTATGAAACGATGGAGGAGCTTCGTTTCAAAGTGGGGCCGAAGAGTTTTTATCAGACGAATACAGAGCAAGCATATGAATTATATAAAGTGGTAAGGCAGTTTGCCGGACTTTCCGGTAAAGAACTGGTTTATGACTTGTATACGGGGACAGGAACAATTGCTAATTTTGTGGCTCGTGGGGCAAAAAAAGTGATAGGAATCGAATATGTGCCCGAGGCCATAGCTGATGCAAAAGTCAATTCGGAACTAAATGGGTTGGATAATACCTTGTTTTATGCGGGTGACATGAAAGATGTCATGAATCGCGACTTTATAGAACAGCATGGTCGTCCTGATGTAATTATAACGGACCCTCCCCGTGCAGGAATGCATAATGATGTCATTGAAACTATTCTGTTTGCTGAACCCAAACGCATCGTGTATGTAAGTTGTAATCCTGCAACGCAAGCTCGCGATTTGTCGCTTCTGGATGCAAAATACGGGGTTGTTGCAGTTCAACCTGTTGACATGTTTCCGCATACGCACCACGTAGAGAATGTCGTACTTTTAGAGCGTCGTAATGGTTAGTATCCGGCAACATCATCCTGTTCTCTTAGGACGTTTGAAACGTTTTTTTGAAACGGGAGATGCAGAGGCTTTGTGCTCTGTTCTTCAAAACTTGTCTTCGTCGGATTTCCGATGTTCTGGTGTGTTGCTGTCAGATGTTTTGCTTCCGGCTTATCCCCAATTGTTTTGGAACTTTTTCCTGGAAATAGTTCCCGTACACACTAAAGCCTATTTGGGGACATTTCTGAAAGCTGCGGTAAAGTTATATCGTGAGGACCGAGGCAACTTATGCATACCATCGCTTCGTCGGTTTTCTCAGGAATATGCAAACAGGATTGATGCAAAAAAATGTCTGGAATATTTATTGCCTGAATTGAAAACTCCTGAAGAAGTATCTGATTTGTTGGACGTTTTCTCACAAGTTGCCTATTCGGATGTTGTGACTCTGCTTTTGAAGGCCGATACCGTGCCGAGCTATTATTGCTGCTTCAGAATATTGCAGCATCTTGATGAAGACGACCGTATGCTTCGGAATTATTGCATTTATTTGATGAAACGCGGTGGGACACTCTCCTTTAATATGGTGGTAATTCTACAATCCTACTTTGGACTGTCAGAACTTCCAGGTACCTTTTCTCAGCGATTGGAATCTTATCAGTTGTCGCGTATGGAGAGTTATGGAAATTTCCTCAGATTTATTAAAGGAATTTCTGTATAGTCGTTTGTCAACTGTACATATATCGGTGCTGATAAGATAAATAGAAGTGATTATGATAGTCATGAAATGCGGACCGGAAAGGCGGTGGTGTTTTGGGATGCTGCAATGCTCATTGCATTGTAGACCGGAATGCGAATGAAATCCATTCTTTTATTTTGTCCTTTACGTGGCTTGCATTAAATTTGCAAATCAAAATAAAACGATTTAATTAGTTTACAATGAACGAGTGGTTTGAGTGCAAAATCAAATATGAGAAAACCATGGAAAATGGTTTGGTAAAAAAAGTGACAGAGCCTTATCTCGTTGAGGCCATAAACTTTACGGAGGCCGAGCGTCGTATAATTGAAGAAATACAACCCTTTATGACAGGGGATTTTATAGTCTCTGACATTAAGCGGGCACATTTTGCCGAACTTTTTGAGACTCCGGAGGAATCGGCGGATAAATGGTATAAGTCGAAACTCGTGTTTATTACATTGGATGAAAAGAGTGGGGCAGAAAAGAAATCATCTCATAATGTATTGATTCAAGCCGGTACATTGCGTGGAGCAATCGACCGTCTTGAAGAAGGGATGAAGGGCTCTATGATGGATTATGTTATTGCTAACATTGCGGAAACGCCGATTATGGATGTGTATCATTATGCCCAGGCTACCCGCGTGTCAGTTGACGAGAAACCAGAATATGAGGTAGGATGAGTTCCATAGCTGAAAATTTATTGCAAGTCAGGCAGCAGTTGCAAGGAAATGTACGCCTGGTAGCTGTCTCAAAATATCACACGGAAGCTGAGATATTAGAGGCTTATCGTGCGGGCCAGCGAATTTTTGGTGAAAGTCGGGTACAAGAATTGCAAGTGAAGCGTAATAATTTGCCGAAAGACATTCAGTGGCATTTTATCGGACATTTGCAACTGAATAAAGTAAAATATATTGCCGAGTATATACATTTGATCCACGCAGTAGACAGTCTGAAACTGCTCGAGGAAATCAACAAGCAAGCCGGAAAATATCAAAGAGTTATACCTTGTCTTTTGCAATTGCATGTGGCACAGGAAGAAACAAAATATGGATTCACTGTGGAAGAATGTAATGATTTTCTGGAACGGGGTGACTGGAAAGATTTAGAGAATGTAAGAATTGCGGGAATTATGTGTATGGCGACAAATACCGATGACAAGGAAAGAATTCGCCGGGATTTTCACACAGCTCGCAGTTTTTATGAAATGGCAAAAGAACGTCATTTTGCACATCTTGATTATTTTAAAGAATGTTCTTGGGGCATGAGCAATGATTATGGTATAGCGATGGAAGAAGGGAGTACTATGATTCGTGTCGGTTCCAGAATATTTGGTGAAAGGTAAGAGCAATACAGGTTGATTTCAATCCTCTGCGGTGTTTTCTTTAGAGTGACATATTGTGAATATTCTTATCATGGATAGAGAAAACTTCCGATAGCATTGTCAAGCCTTATTGGGCTTGAAATACTAGAAATACAATAAGCCAGTTGATTCGCAATACTTTGTATAGGGATTAGCTGGCTTATTTTATATAAGGGTTAGAGGGCCCGTTTCAGTTTTGCTTTACTGTCAAAGCACTGTTCTTGTCTATATTTTATTGTTCGGAGGGATTTTGAAATCATTATTGGCTATGCCTTGAAAAAGACGTAGTCCGAAAAGAGGCAATACTGAAATGAGATGCTCTATGCATTCGGAAGCTCGAGCTTCGTATTGAGTGAACGCAGTGGTTGTGGAATAAAACCATACTTCAAGAGGTAATCCATATGGGGTATGTGACAATTGTCTTACCAAAGAAAAATGGCCGTTGTCTGTATGGGGAAGATTTTTTATGTAGTGTTCACTGTACTCCCGGAATAAAGTCAGGTTGACTTTATTTTTCTCTTCTTCAATATTTTCTGAATTGAAAAAACTTAAGGTATTAGCTAATGTCTGTATGGTATCGGCGCTACAGAATCCAATGCTTGTGACATCAATATAAAGTACTCTTTTGATTCGTCTGCTTCCTTTATCAAACATTGGCGCCCAATTTTGGAAAGTTTCGCTAATAAGGGTGTAGGGCGGTACCGTGGATATGGTATTATCAAAATTACGGACTTTAACGGTGGTTAACGAGATTTGTTCAACAGTACCGTCTATGTTTAATTTTTTTACAGTAATCCAGTCTCCCGGTTTGAGCATTTGGTTGGAAGAGAGCTGAATTCCCGCGACCAATCCCAAAATAAAATCTTTGAAGATAAAAATCAGTACTGTTGCTGCGGCTCCAATGCCGGCAATCATGCTGAGGGGATTCTGACTTAGAAGAAAGGCTATAATGATGATTGCTCCTACGAAATACGTACCTATTTTTAGAAATTCAACAATTCCAAAGAAGCGTTTACTTTTAAATTTGTCTTCGTTCTGTGTCAGTGTCTCTACGTTATTGTAGAAAGTTGTTAGCAGGCTTATGAATGTAACTGTGATGTATATCTTGGCTCCTTGGGTAAGAATCGTAGTAAAAAGTGGTGTTTCTTTAAACGTACATATGGGGAGAACAATGTAGAAAAACAGGCCCGGTACAATACGGCATAGTGCTCGAATCATTTGTGGATCGAGCAGATAGTCGTCCCATTTTGTATGGCTTTTATTGACTATCTTCATGACAATTGGTGCGACAACGCGCCGGCAGATGTATCCGGTTAGAGCTGCGCATATCAGTAAACCTAAGAGTAGCGTGATTTGCGTTATTGTATTGAGTGACTCTGTTCCTACACCTAGACTTTCCAGAAATTGACGTGTAGACAGCCTAATTGTTTCAATCATTTGTTCGTTTGCTTATTTTTCTGATAATGTGGAGTGACTATTCTGTTGAAATATAGCATGGATATAATACAGAGTATGCCTCCGCACAAGTATACTGTAGAGAATGAAAAATAGTCGGCGATAATACCTCCGAGCAAGATACCGATACCAATACCAACATCCCATGAGGTCAGATAGGTACTTGTCGCCGTGGCTCGTTGGTTGTGTTTGGCCAATCCTATATATAATGAATTGTATGCAGGAAAAATAATACCAAATCCAATTCCTTGCAAGAGGGGAATTATGAGGAAGATGGTGAGGCATAAGTCAGGATGGCTAGGAGCAATAGGCTTACAAATGGCTAATAACAGAAAAGCCACGATGCTTGGGTAGAATCCATAATGGATACATTGTGTCACGTAGCCTTTATCGACGAATTTTCCTGCGAAGATTCTTGAGCACCCCATACCTATAGCCAGTAAGGTGAAAAATAATCCGGGGCTGGCATTGATACCAATTTCATTGACATATAACGCTACATAATTAGTGGTAGTTCCGTATGGAATGGATAGAAGGAGTAGGGCGATACCGGCGGGAATCCCTTTAACAAGGATGAAGCGATCCAGTGAAAGTGCGGGACGCTTGACTTTTGGTTTCGGATTGGTCTTGACACAGGCGGCCAGAGACAAACCGAGAAGGCTCGTTAAAAATGCGATTGTAAATATCCATTCATAACTGATGTTGCCATGCAGGAACAGTCCGACCATCGGGCCAATACTCATAGCCGTGTTGTTAGTGAGTCCATAATATCCGAGACCTTCTCCACGGCGTTCGGATGGCATAATGTCAACAACCAGAGTGTTACCCCCAACTGTGACCATTCCAAAAGACAGACCGTGTAAAATGCGTAGAAGCACGAACCAGAAAAGCAATCCACCAGCTATATAACCTAGGAAGACACAACAAAACGCGGCGTATGCGAACATGTACAAAGGTTTCCTGACAAAAGTATCCAGGAGGTAACCGGAAAAGGGGCGTACGAATAAGGCAGCAATAGTATATACACAAAGGATAGCTCCTATTGCACTTTCTGTCTGATTGTATGTTTCTTTCAGATAGAACGGTAAAAGTGGTACAATTAGCCAGAAACTGAAAAAGAGAAGGAAATTTGCGGCTAAAATGCAGCAGTAGGAAGGGGTAAAGAGGCGAGCAGTGGGTTGTTGGTTCATATAGTTTTTGTGATGATTATAAAAATGGTTTTACAGGGGGCTGTGCTTGAAAAGTAAAATACCCCGCGCACCAGACGGTAGACGGGGCTTTACTGTCGTATGAAGAATTAATGGACCTCTTTCTTCAGTTCGCTGACATAAATTCTTCCAAAAAGCGTATGTCGTTTTCTGAAAACAGGCGTAAATCTTTAACTTGGTATTTGAGGTTGGTAATGCGTTCGACTCCCATACCAAAGGCATATCCTTTATAGGTTTTGGAGTCAATTCCATTGGATTCCAAAACATTCGGATCCACCATCCCGCAACCCAATATCTCAACCCAGCCGGTTTGCTTGCAGAATGAACATCCTTTTCCGCCGCAGATGTTGCACGAAATATCCATTTCGGCGCTAGGCTCAGTAAAGGGAAAATATGAGGGACGCAGACGAATTTTTGTTTCAGGGCCAAACATTTCACGTGCGAAGGTGAGAAGTACCTGTTTGAGATCAGTAAAGGAAACTTTTTTGTCAATATAGAGTCCCTCCACTTGATGAAAGAAACAATGGGCGCGTGCAGATATGGCTTCGTTTCTATATACACGCCCGGGACAAATTACGCGAATAGGCGGTTGGTTGCTTTCCATAACGCGACTTTGTACGGAACTGGTGTGAGTACGAAGCAATATATCTGGTTTTTGCTGAATAAAGAAGGTGTCTTGCATGTCGCGTGCCGGGTGATCATCAGCAAAATTCATTGCTCCAAAGACATGCCAGTCATCTTCTACTTCCGGCCCATCTGCCATGGAGAAACCGAGTCTGGAGAAGATATCGATGATTTCATTACGTACAATACTTAACGGATGTCTTGTTCCTAATTTAACAGGATAGGGAGTCCGGGTTAAGTCAATTTCGTCGTGCTCTGCTTCTTTATTGCCGATATTGCTTTTCAGATCGTTAAACTTATTTTGGAGCTCTGCTTTAACCTCATTCAGCTTTATGCCTATTTCGCGTTTCTCATTGGCAGGAACATTGCGGAATTCACTCATGAGGGCATTGATGATTCCTTTTTTGCTGAGATATTTGAGGCGTAGAGCTTCAAGTTCTTCTTCGTTGTTTGCGGCAAGGGCTTGTACTTCTGCGAGCAGTGTTTGTATTTTCTCTAGCATATCGTGTTTACCTTTTGTTTGTTTTTTGCATAAAAGCGTGGCAAAGATACGTATTTATTATTATATAGTTTATTAGTTTTAAAATAAAAGCAGTATTTTTGCCAAGTTTCTTGAAAATATGGGGCTTTGGCTTCGACGAGTATGTTGCTTTTGAATTTTGGAAGAATGAGAAGTTTTCTAATCCTGCTGTGTATCGTTTTTCTTGCTTGTGCATCATGTGAAAGAGACCGGAACCGCGGTTCACAAGGAGATGATTTGAGTGACAGTTCTTTGGTCGTTTCCATTATAGATTCTTTACAGAATGCGGAAGGGGATATTGGTATTACTCATCCTGAGGAGGATGGTAGTTTTGGCGAATTTATTTATCGTTTTGTTTCAGAAGAAGATCTGCAGCGTGACCGCATAAAATATCCCTTGAAGATGGTTAAAGATGGGACTGTTGATATGGTGCCGTCAAGCCAGTGGAAATACGATCCAATGTATGCATTGCAAGATGAAAATACATTGATTTTGGGAAGTAACGGCATACCTGAAGTTGAGGATACGGCTAAAAGCGCTGCCGTTGTACAATTGATTGACTTGAGAAGGAAACGTGTTCGTGAGTACAAATTTGTAAAAATGGAAGTTTGGTGGGTTTTGTATGAAATCTCTGAGTCTTCATATGCTGCTTCTATGGATTCAGGCTTTTGGGATTTTTATGGAAACTTTTCCAGGGATGAGGCTTTTCAGCAGAGTCATGTCCATGACCCGTTTTATTTCAAAACATATGATTCTGATAATTTTGAAGAGATTGCCGGTTGGGTAGCTGCGGAGCAGTGGCCTGCATACCGTACGTATTTGCCGGCGGATACCATAACGAATATAATTTATGACGGTAAGATGCCTCAAAGTCTTTATCGCACTTTCGTTATCAGTAGTCCTTCTTCGGGGATGAATTGCTCATTGATTTTTAAGATGGATAAAGGACACTGGGAATTGGTAAGGCTTGAAAATTGAATTAATGACGGGGGAATGTGCGGGATGCTATTCTTTGGGCAGGAGATGTGACGCTTTTCGTATAGATGTTACAGGATAGGTTATGAAAGAAGTAAAAAATTATTCTTTGCTTGAACATAATACATTTGGCTTTGATGCCAAGTGCTCGTGTTTTTATGAGTATGAAAATGAATTGGAACTCCGGGAAATCAGGCGTTTGCTCGAAAATTCTTCTGTAGATTTTCTTCATATAGGAGGTGGAAGTAATCTTTTGTTTGTTGGTGATTTTCGTGGCGCTGTGTTGCATTCCGCTATTAAAGGAAAAGAGGTTATAGCACAAAATCAGGAACAAGTCGTTTTGAGGGTGGGAGCTGGTGAAGTATGGGATGAATTTGTAGGTTGGTGTGTAGACAATGGTTATTATGGCTTGGAGAATTTGTCATATATACCAGGTGAGGTGGGTGCTGCGGCTGTGCAAAATATAGGGGCATATGGCAATGAGATCTGTGATTATTTAGAATCAGTTGAAGCTTTTGATATGGACAATGGGCAAATTGTACAATTTTCAAAAGCGGAATGTGATTATGCATATCGCCATAGTTTTTTTAAGACTCGTGAAGCGCATCGATATATAATTATGCATGTCCACTTTTGTTTGACAAATTGTTTTCAGCTCAATTTGAATTATGCAGCTTTGGCGAACGAGATATGTAAACGTGGATGGAGGGCTTCTGATTTGACGCCGAAGGCTTTGAGAAATCTGATTATTGATATTCGTCGTGAAAAATTGCCGGATCCTGAAAAGATAGGGAATGCTGGTTCATTTTTTATGAATCCCGTGGTTCCAATAGAGAAACTTGACGAAATCCGAAGAGAATATCAGCGGGTACCGGCTTATCCTGTGGATGGAGGCGGTTATAAAATTCCTGCGGCATGGCTGATAGAACAGTGTGGTTGGAAGGGGAAAAAATGTGGAACTGTCGGTGTGTATGATAAACAAGCATTGGTACTTGTTCATTTCGGCGGGGGCAGTGGATTGGATATTTGCAATTTAAGTGATGCCATTCGTAGAAGTGTCAAAGAGAAGTTCGGGATAGAAATTACCCCTGAGGTTAATTTTATTCGGCAATCTTAAACGTCTTTGTATTTTAATGAAGATTACTTTTTTAGGAACAGGTACAAGTACAGGAGTTCCACAGTTGGGATGTGATTGTGAAGTTTGTACTTCTTCCAATAGTCGTGACAGACGTTTGAGGACATCTGCATTGTTGGAGGTGTGCCATGATTTTAGAATATTATTTGATTGTGGCCCGGATTTCCGAGAGCAAATGTTGAGAGAAGGTTTTGCTGATTTCCGGGTAGTGTTGATTACTCATGAGCATTATGATCATGTTGGCGGATTAGATGATTTGCGGCCATATAGCTTTATGAGGGATATGCCGGTATACGCAGATAGCTTAACAGCTAAACATTTGCGGGAACGTTTGCCTTATTGTTTTGGTGAGCGAATTTATCCAGGTGCTCCCCGTTTGGTTTTACATGAAATAGCTCCAGGCCATCCCTTTGATTTGTATGGGGTAGAGATTCTTCCTTTGCAGGCAATGCATGGTAAGATGCCTATCCTGTGTTATCGTATAGGGGATATGGCTTATCTTACCGATGTGTCGTCGCTGCCTTCAGAAACATTGAAAGCCTTGTCAGGTGTTAAGTTCCTGGTTGTTAATGCACTGAGAAAAGACTTCCATCATTCGCACCAGACCTTGGATGACGCTATTGCCATTGCTCGTATTTTGCGGCCTTCCCAAACTTATTTTATTCACATGAGTCATCATATGGGGCTGCATGATGAGGTCGAGAGAGGTTTGCCGGAAGGTATGCATCTGGCTTATGATGGATTGCAGGTGCTTTTTTGATGATAACAATGTAAGGAAATGTGTGTGGAAGGTGTATGTAAAGCCTATCGTTGAGAATTGAAGGTGATTTGCTGGAATTTTGTAATGTAACTTTGAAAAACTAATGAGGGCTTAACGTGAGTTCGGTATAATTATTTATCTCCCTGGGCAGAGGTATTGCCGCATCACGGTTTCACAATCCTACTGACAGAAAATCCTAAAGTACTGATAGAAATTTCTGTCAGTACTTTAGTTTTTACGAAAGTACTGACTGTTTTTGCGGTGAAGAAGTCAGTGTGGCGTGTCTCTTTGTTGCAGTTATACCGAACTCACGTTACAGAAAATTTCCCCCGGCTGAGAACACTTGGATGATGCCTCATAAAGAAGTTTGCCGGAAGCAAACAATCAATCAGTTCTTGAAGTGACAAGTCCGCATGGCCAGGCAAGATTCCCCCGTCTGTTGGCATTCAACGTGCCGCTTATCCGTTTCGCACCGTTCTTTTTCCACTTCATACCAAGCTACATTGGAAAACCGTCATAAATACATTTCCTTTGCATCCGAGTAGTGCAAAATTTTCTTGTTCATTTTTTGTAAAACCGCAGGGCTCCCATTGTCTGAAATGGGAATCCCTGCGGTTTCGTTGCTGATTGTTCCAATTGACGTAGCGGAGCACTTCATTCAAAATCCGGACCGGTGTAAGCAGCTAAAATAATCATTTACAAACAAAACAGCAGAAGTACTCCCGACTGTGCCTCTTATGATTCTTATCCTCTTCCCTATAATGAGACGAAGCGGAAGGAATGACCACATTTACTCTTCCGGATACCGGTAAAGTGGCTTGCTTATTTTATCCTAACCGCCATAACATATTGCTTCAAGCATGCAGCGCAGCCAGCAGCTGGGGGCCGTAGCTGTCGCCCACGGGCAGCGACACGTCGCTGTGCTTGAACGTGACGCTGGTACGGTTGAATCCGGCCACCTTGTCAAGTGCCACAACATACGAGCGATGGATGCGCAGGAAGCGGCCGGCCGGCAGCATCGACTGGAGCGACTTGAGACCGGCATGCGAGAGTATGCAGTGGCCGTCGGTACAGAAAATCTTGCAATAGTTGCCCAGCGCTTCAATATAGAGAATCTGGTCCAATGGAATGCTGACACTCTTGTATTCCTGCTTCACCACCAGATTTTCCTCGGCCGCGGGCCGGAGTTGGGCAATGCGTCGCAACGCCTTGTCGACCGCCATTTCAAAACGTTCATAGGCAAACGGCTTGTGAAGGAAGTCTACGGCGTCAAGATTGAAGCCGTCGAGCGCATAACGGGCATGGCCTGTGGTGAAGATAAGGCAGCAGTCGCGGGGCAACTGCGCAGCAATGTCCAGTCCGCTGACACCGTTCATCTCTATGTCAAGAAAAACGAGGTCGGGCCGCAGGCGGCCGATTTCCTCAATTCCCAGATGCGGTTCGCTGAACGTAAGCAATTCCATACCGCCGCGGCGACGGCAAAACTGCTCAATGACAAGGAGCGCCATCGGCTCGTCGTCGATGGCAATGCAGGTGATGTTTCTCATTTGAGTCGGATGGTAAGATGAGTCTTGTAAATATTTCCTTCGGCGCCGTTGCTGAGATGGAACCGGCCGGGATAAAGAAGCGAGAGCCGCTTGCGGCAATTGGCGATACCTACGGGCGGATGGTCGCCGCGGGGAGTACGCAGGATGCTGTTTTCCGTCTGGAAATCAAGTTCGCCCCCATTGATGCGGATACGGATGGAAATGGTGCAGTCCACCTCGGAAGAGATGCCATATTTGAAAGCATTTTCAACAAAGGTAATGAGAATCATGGGCGGCACAGGCGTCTGTTCATCATCAGCCTCAGCCAGGAAATGCACCTGGGTGTGACGGTTGAGCCGTAACTGCTGCAGTTCGACATACTGCCGGATGTATTCGATTTCCAGCCCCACGGGAATGGTTTCGGTGTGAATCTGCGTATACATGTAGCGCAGGATGTTGGAAAACTTGACGAAGGCAGATTCCGTCTTTTCCGAACCGGAAAGTACAAGAGCATAGAGGGCATTGAGCGTATTGAAAAGGAAGTGCGGATTGATTTGCGCCTTGTAAAGCGCCAGTTCGGCCTTGTCCTTCTCGGCTTTCATTTCCTGCACCGAGAGCTTCTGGCGGAACAGCTCGAAGGTGAGTTCGATAGCCAGAGAGAAACCCGTTACCACAAGAAAGAAAAACCAGATGGTGCGGCGCCGGCTGTTGAGCCAGGCGGCGGTCCGGTGTTCATCGGCCCCCAGGAATCCTTCGGGGAGCGGGAAGTGAGTAAACAAGTGGGTCACGGTAAACAGGACAAGCAGGATGAGCAATGCCGGAAGATAACGTTTCTGCAGACAGAGTTTGGTGAGATGTGCTCGCCGGTACACGAAATAAAGGGCATACACATAAAGAATGAGCGTGAAGAGGAAAGGGGCGTTGTCGACCAGCCAGCGGTCTACGGGCAGGAGCATGATGACCAGCGGCATAAACACAAGACAGAAGAGAAGGTCGATGTATAAGGCGATACGGTTGTTTTTCATGTGCGTAAAGTTGCTCGATTCCTTTGCAAAAGTACAACAAATCTCCGAACCGTGCGACGGCAACCGCCTGCCGTTCGTCACTACATTCGGGCAGTTCGTCACTACATACGGGCGGGCATCCGTTTCACGACTTGCCGTTTGGCGTTTTATTCGTATTTTTGTATATGGAATTTTGCGCTTTTCAAAAAAGAATAAAACTATCAAAATAAATAAGGAAAAATGAACATGAAAAAAGCAAGTTATCTTTTACTGTGCTGCCTGCCCTTCCTGGCGGGATGCTCCGAGGAAAAGAAAGCCATGCCCGGCGAAAAGTACTCCATTTTCGTTGTAGAGAAAACTGACCAGACGCTCCAGACCCGCTATCCGACGACCCTGCGCGGCCGGCAGACGGTGGAGGTGCGTCCTCAGGTAAGCGGAACGATTACCGACATTCTCATCAACGAAGGCGACGAGGTGCGCCGCGGACAAGTGCTCTTTGTCATCGACCAGGTGCCCTACCGTGCAGCGCTGGAAACCGCACTGGCCAACGTAAAAAGTGCGGAAGCCCAATTGCGGACAGCCAAACTGACGGCTGAAAGCAAGGAGGCACTTTATCGCGAGCAGGTCATTTCCGACTTCGACTTGCAGACAGCCCGCAACCAGCAACTGGAAGCCGAAGCTGCTGTAGCGCAAGCCAAGGCTGCAGTGACAAACGCGCGCAACAACCTGTCCTACACCGAGGTGAAGAGCCCGGTGGACGGTGTGGCCAGTATGATTCCCTACCGGGTCGGCGCACTGGTGAGCAGCAGCATTGCCGAACCTCTGGTTACCGTTTCGGATGATTCGGAGGTTTATGCCTATTTCTCCATGGCTGAAAATCAGATTCTGGACCTGATTCAGGAACACGGCTCGTTGCAGAAAGCCTGTGCCAGCATGCCTCCGGTGAGTCTGTTCATGAACAACGGAAATGAATATACGGAGAAAGGCCGCATCGATGCCATCAGCGGAACTGTAGATGAAAGCACCGGTGCCGTCAGACTGCGTGCAGTCTTCCCCAATGCCGGGCATCTGTTGCGAAACGGAGGCAGCGGCTCGGTGAGCGTACCCACAGTACACAAGAACTGCATCGCCATTCCACAGTCGGCTACCTATGAACTTCAGAACCGAATCTTTGCATGGAAGGTGGTAGACGGAAAAACGAAATCGACGCCCCTGACGGTGTATAAATACAACGATGGAAAAACATACATCGTTACTTCCGGACTGGCAGTGGGCGATATCGTCGTTGCCGAAGGAGCCGGTCTGCTGAGCGAGGGCATTGCCGTCGACACATCCTCTGCTTCCAAGACCTCCACAAAAACATCCACTCAAAAGTAAGCCTGCCTTATGAAAATCAGAACTTTCATCGAACGCCCCATTCTGGCAGGTGTCATTTCTGTCGTTATCTTGATTTTGGGCGTGATAGGACTGGTGCAGTTGCCCATAGAACAATTTCCCGACATCGCACCGCCCACGGTGAGTGTATCCGCCAGCTATACGGGTGCCAACGCGGAAACGGTGCAGAAGAGTGTTGTCGTGCCTCTGGAAGAAGCCCTCAACGGTGTGGAAAACATGATGTACATGACCTCCACCGCCTCCAACACGGGTTCGGCACGTATTTCCGTCTATTTCCGTCAGGGAACAGACCCCGATATGGCCACGGTGAACGTACAGAACCGCCTGGCCACGGCACAGGGCGTATTGCCGGCTGAGGTAACCCGTAGCGGTGTTTCGGTGCGCAAGCGTCAGACGAGTACCATCAAGCAGCTCGCCGTTTACAGCCCCGACGATTCTTTCGACCGCGACTTCCTCAACAACTATTGTAAGATTCACATCGAACCCGTCCTTTCCCGTATTTCGGGTGTGGGCGAAGTGAACGTTTTCGGCTACGACTATGCACTGCGCATCTGGCTTGACCCGGCCAAGATGCAGCAATACGGGCTCATGCCTTCCGACGTGCGCAGCGTGCTCGACGAACAGAACATCGAGTCGCCTACAGGAACTCTGGGCGCAGAATCGGACAATACGTTCCAATACATCCTCAAATACCGCGGCCGTTATGAAATGGAAACGGATTTCGAGAATATGGTAATCAAAGCGCTGCCCAATGGAGAAATGCTCCGGCTGGGCGATGTGGCAACCATTGAACTCGGAGCACAGAACTACGGCTACATTGGTGAAACGGACGGACATCCCGGCTGTAATATCATGATTTCGCAAACATCGGGTTCCAATGCCAACGAAATCATCGAAGCGATTGACAAAGCGGTGGCTGAAATGTCGGAAACACTCCCGCAGGGCATCAAGATTATCGACCTGATGAGTACGAAAGACTTCCTCGATGCCTCTATCAAAAGCGTGGTCAAAACGTTGATTGAAGCCATCATCCTGGTGGTGCTGGTGGTTTACATCTTCCTGCAGAGCATGCGTTCCACCCTGATTCCCGCCATTTCCATTGTCGTTTCGCTGATAGGAACCTTTGCCTTCCTTTATATTGTGGGTTTCAGTCTGAACATGCTTACCCTGTTTGCGCTCGTGCTGGTAATCGGTACGGTGGTGGACGACGCCATTGTGGTGGTGGAAGCGGTACAGGCTAAATTTGACGAAGGCTACCGCTCCTCCTATCTGGCCACGGTAAAGGCGATGGACGGCATCACTTCAGCTTTGGTGACGACTACGTTTGTCTTCATGGCCGTGTTTATCCCCGTAAGTTTCATCGGCGGAACAACGGGTACCTTCTACACACAGTTCGGCTTGACCATGGCTGCCGCCGTGGCCATTTCGCTGGTCAACGCACTGACGCTGAGTCCGGCGCTCTGCGCGCTGATTATGACGCCGCACCAGACCGCAGAAGAGGGAAAGAAGTTGAGCTTCTCCTCCCGCTTCCACGTTGCGTTCGACACGGCTTTCCATCAGGTGGTTTCGAAATATAAATATGGCGTTCTCTTCATGCTGCGCCGCCGGTGGCTGGCCGTGCTGTTGCTGATAGCAGCCTGCTTCGGGTTCGCCTATCTGATGAAAGTAACCAAGACCGGACTTGTGCCGAAGGAGGACATGGGAACGGTATTCGTGGATGTGCGCACTTCGCCGGGTAACAGTGTGCAGGAAACAAAAGCCATTCTTGACGAGATTGAAGAATGCCTGCGCACGCTTCCGCAGCTGGAACACTATTCCATGGTGGCAGGTAACTCACAGTTGAGCGGACAGGGAGCCTGCAACGGTATGTTCACACTCCGCCTCAAGGACTGGAGCGAACGTACGGGACCGGAAGACGATGTTGACCACGTGATGGACGAGGTACGCCGGCGTACGGCCCATATCTCCAGTGCTGAAATCGTTCCGTTCACCCGTCCGATGATTCCCGGTTACGGTGCCAACAGCGGTTTCGAACTGTATGTGGAGGACCAGAAGGGCGGAACGACTGAAGACCTTCTGAAATATACACGGCAGATGCTGGAAAAATTGAACCAGCGTCCTGAAATCGGCCGCGCCACCACCTCGTTTGATACCAAGTTCCCCCAATATCTGGTGGAGGTTGACGCCGCAACCTGCAAGCGCAACGGCGTTTCTCCCTCCGACGTGCTCAGCACCCTGTCAGGCTATATCGGCGGTAACTACGTATCCAACCTGATACGTTTCTCCAAGCTCTACCGCGTCATGATGCAGGCACCGCCCGAAGCACGCGTCGACACGAAGTCGCTCAACAGCATGTATGTGCGCAACAGCAGCGGCGAAATGAGCCCCATCAGCCAGTATTTACGCCTGAAGCGTGTGTACGGCTCGGAAATTCTGAACCGCTTCAACCTCTTCTCGGCCATCACCATTACCGGCGCACCTGCCACCGGCTACAGTTCCGGACAGGCCATTCAGGCCATCCGCGAGGTAGCTGCCGAAGTGCTGCCCACCGGATACAGCTATGAGTTTGGCGGTATGTCGCGCGAGGAGTCGAACACCGGCAATACCACCACGCTGGTATTTGTCATCTGCGTCGTCTTCATTTACCTGATACTCTGCGCACTGTATGAAAGCATCTTCATTCCGCTTGCCGTCATCCTGTCCGTTCCCTTCGGATTGGCCGGCAGCTTCCTTTTCGCCAAGATGTTCGGACTGGAGAACAACATTTACCTGCAGACGGGTCTTATCATGCTCATCGGTCTGCTGTCGAAAACGGCCATCCTGCTTACGGAATATGCTTCGGAACGCCGCCGCCAGGGCATGAGCATCATGCAGGCAGCCATCTCCTCGGCCAAGGTGCGCTTACGCCCCATCCTGATGACGTCGCTCACCATGATTTTCGGTATGCTCCCGATGATGTTCTCCACCGGCGTTGGAGCCAACGGTAATATTTCCATCGGTGTGGGTACGGTGGGCGGTATGCTTATCGGTACCATTGCGCTGCTCTTCATCGTGCCACCACTCTTCACCGTGTTCCAGTATCTGCAGGAGAAACTGATGCCTGCCCGCCGATTACCGCAAACCGAAGAACCCACTCAAAAGGATTAATTGACATGACAAAAAAAATAGTTTTTTCGTGCTTGCTCGCCGCAGCCACGCTGAGCGGATGCCATATCTACCGTCCTTATGAGCGGCCGGCAAGCGTTACAGTTTCCGACAGCCTGTTCCGCCGTCCCATCGCCATTGACGATACGGCTTCGCTGGCCACACTTTCATGGAAACAACTTTTTACTGACCCATGGCTGCAGCAGTACATCGAAACCGGCCTGCAGCAGAATACCGACCTCAACGTGGCCCGCTTGCGCGTGAAGGAAGCCGAGGCCCTGCTGATGAATGCCCGGCTGGGCTATCTGCCCACCGCAGACGCGTCGGCACAAGGCACGCTCACCAGTTCGGACGGCTCAAAGGCCGCCAAAGCCTTCAAGCTCGCGGCCAGTGCCGACTGGGAAATTGACATTTTCGGCAAACAACTCAATGCCCACCGGGGAGCAAAAAGCGTGCTGGAGCAGCAGCAAGCCTACGAACAGGCCGTGCAGACGCAGCTCATCGCCACCATTGCCAACAGTTACTACTCACTGCTGATGCTGGACAAACAGGTGGACATCACCCGCCGCACAGCCGCCACCTGGGCCGAACATCTGCGCACGATGAAGGCGCTCAAGCGGGCCGGCACCACAACGGAACTGGCCGTGGCGCAAACCGAAGCGCAGAAGCTCGCCGTCGACGCTTCACTGCTTTCGCTGGAAAGACAGGTGAACGAAATGGAGAACTCTCTGTCGACGCTGCTCGGACAGGTGCCCCAGCGGCTGGAACGCTCGTCGATTGACGAACAGCGCTTCCCCGACACCCTGTGCACCGGCGTGCCGCTCCAGTTGCTGGCCCGGCGTCCCGATGTGCGCCAGAGCGAAGCCCAGCTGGCCGAAGCCTATTATGCCACCAACGCCGCCCGCGCGGCATTCTATCCGTCACTGACCCTCAGCGGTTCGGCCGGATGGACCAACGGCAGCGGAATGGCCGTCACCAATCCGGCCACCTGGCTGCTTCAGGCGGTAGGCTCCCTGGTGCAACCGCTTTTCCAGCAGGGACGCAACATTGCCAACCTCAAGGTAGCCAAGGCACAACAGGAGGAGGCGCTGCTCACCTTCCGCCAGAGCCTGCTGGACGCAGGTGCCGAGGTCAACGATGCACTGATGCGCTGGCAGACGGCACGCGGGCGCATCCGGCTTGACGCACAGCAAACACAGATGTTGCGCTCCGCACTGCGCAGCTCTGAACTGTTGATGCAGCATTCCTCACAGAACTATCTGGAAGTGATTACTGCCCGCCGGGACCTGCTGCAAGCCGAGCTCACCGAGGCCACCGACCGCTTCGACGAAATTCAGGGCGTCATTTCGCTCTACCACGCACTGGGCGGAGGATATTAACCACAGATTAGCCGGACGTTTCCGGCAGACAAAATCAACCCGGACACCGGACAGCACCGTCATTTCTGGACGACGCTGTCCGGTGTTTTCTTTTCCACGCAACAGGCGCCACAGGATAACTTCCACGCGAAAAAACACGATGCTGAAGGAAGCCGGGAAACTGTCAATACTTTAGGAAAAACAAAAGTAAGGAAAGAATTTTCTAAAGTACTGACAGTTTTTTCTAAAGTACTGAGTGTTTTCCGGCCTCTCTCTTCAGCCTTCAGCAGCCCTTCCCCTCTTCCGCCTGTCCCGCCCGCGCCACAATGCCGGCCCGCGGAAGATACCGGCAAAGGGCGCAGCACAAAGCACAGAAACAGAAAGTTTTCGAAAAAAAACGTATATACTCTCTTTTTATCAATTTTATCTCTATTTTTGTAGACAACAGGATATGTCACACCAAGGACAATCCCGTAAAACACCGGTTTCTCCTTACCATTCTACTGACTCTGCACAAGACAGAATAAATGTAATCACGCGAATATTCACCTAACTAACGACTCAATCGTCCTGCTCCGTACTTCCCCAAGCGGAACACCACGGGAACAACCCCTTGCCACGGACAGCCGCCACTCCAAAATGCCACAACGGACAGGACCGAAAGGGCAGCATTTATTAACCGAAGGGGCGCAGAGAGGATGCACCATCACCACTCAGCCACCTGATAATACCTCAGTATTATGAAACACATTCACTTATTGACAACATGGCTTTTACTCACCGCCATCACCACCATGTCCTGTGCCCAGAGCAAATACGCAACCCAGGACACGCCAGCCCCCAGTGTCACCAACAGCTCGGCACACAAAAAGTATGCCATGAACATCAACCAGAATGAAGGGAATCCGCGGCTGTATGCCAGCGACAACATCATCAGCCGCGATTTCAAACTTACGGACTTCAAACGTATCCACCTCTCCTCATACGGCAACATACGCTATGAATATTCCCGGCAGCCCCGCGTCAGCATCCGCACCTCTGACAACGTTTTCGATGTGGTGACAGTCAAGGTGGAAAACGAAACGCTGACCATAGACTTTAGGAAGGACGTCTACGTTTCGTTGGACGTATTCGACGTCATCGTCGGCTCTCCTCAACTGGAGGAAGTGAAAATGAACGGCATGGCCAATCTGAAACTGGCCGGCAACCTGACGACTGACCGGTTGAAAATACACACCAGCGGCATCTGTAACGTAACGGCCGATGGCAACATCACCTGCAAGGACAAGCTGGAACTCAATCTCGAAGGTATCAGCAAATTCAACTTGGCACAGCAAACCAAAGCCAAAGATATCAAAATCGGAATCGACGGTATAGGCCATATCACAGCCGGCCAGTTCGTCGCTTCCAATACAATGGTTTTCCACAATTCCGGCGTAGGGGAATCGAATGTCAAAGAAATCCGTACAGATGTCTTCAACTGCAACATCAGCGGTGCGGGAAAAATCAAATGCAAGAACTTCCTGGCCAATGACACCAGAGCGCAACTTTCCGGAACGGGCTCCATGGAACTGGGCGGTGCTACCCAAAGAGCCCACTATACTGTAAAGGATTGCGGCAAAGTGATAGCCGGAAATCTGAAGACGGAAACAACGGACGCCTCGGTCGGCAATGCAGGAAGCATTGAGTGCTACGCGGAAAAGCAACTGCATACTACTACGGCTGATGCCGGACAAATTTCCTATGCCGGTAATCCCGTTCTCAACCACTCCGGCTCGATGAAACCTAAAAAACTATAGCATCTCACTGCAACCGGACCGCTCCTGCCGCGCAGGCAAAAAGTTCCGGAGGCGAACGGCCGCCAAAGGCACTGCCGCCGACCAAGCGGACCTGCAACGGCAGATTCCTCCACAATGCAAATCATACTACCATGAAACAAATCAGTATTCTTGCCACATTGCTCCTATTCGCTGTCACCTCCTGTGCCCAGCACAAAAATTCGCTTGACACCGACCAGATGCCGTCGAATCAGAGGTACAGCATCAACATAAACAACGGCGACGCACAGCAAAAAATTTACGCCAGCGACAACGTCATCAGCCGCGACATCAAGATAAAGGACTTCAAGAAGATTCTCCTCACGGGCTGTGGCGATGTGCGCTATGAACCTTCCAGTCAGCCCAGACTCAACATCCGCACGTCCGACAATATCTTTGACCAGATGGACATCCGCGTGGAGGACGAGACCCTGAAAATCGGCTTCAAAAAGGGAGTCAGCCTGTCTCTCAACGTGCTGGAAATCACCATTGGCTCACCGGAACTCGAAGAAATAGAAACCACCGGCACCTGCCTACTGACACTGGCAGAGGAGTTGAAAGCCGAGCGACTCAAAATTGAAAGCAAGGGTACGAGCAGAATAACGGCCCATGGCATCAGGTGCCAGGACGAACTGGAAATCGACCTCACCGGCACGGGGAGTCTCGAACTCGGCCAACACGCAGAGGCGCAAGAAATCAACATCGAAATCAAAGGCACCGGAAGCGTGACCGCACAAGACCTGAGGGCTTCGGACAAAGTGCTTCTCGACCTCTCCGGAACAGGTTCCGTCAACATTGACGGCCTCCACACCGACGACCTCAACTGCAACATCTCCGGCACCGGCAATCTCATCTGCAAGGACATACAGGCTGAAGACACCCAGGCAAAGTTATCGGGCACAGGCTCCATGCGACTCAGCGGAACCACCCGGAACGCAAGCTACTCGGCCTCAGGAACCGGAAAAGTGACAGCCAATGAACTGAAAGCGGAAACCGCGTATGCGGCGGTCAGCGGATTCGGGCGGATTCAGTGCAATGCGAAAAAACAACTGAGCACCACCACCTCCGGAAACGGCAAAATCTACTACTCCGGCAATCCGGAAATCAAACACAGCGGCACGAAGAAACCACAGAAACTATAATCGTTTCCTGCGCCAGATCTCCATCAGTGCCACATGCCATGCCCAACGGCAAGCCTACCGGTAAAGCGCGTGGCACTGCTCTTTATGAAACCCAACACTCAACAGGACATGACACTCACACTCACGACAAAACACGGCATCCTGCTTGCCGCTCTGCTGCTCATGGCATATCCCGCCTGTGCCCAACACACGGCAACCATCGACTCGCTGCTGGCAGAGGCACGGCAAAAGGACCAGGACATCAGAAACCAGACGCTGCAACTCATGAAACGAATCAACCAGCCACCGGTCAGCGACAGCACGCTGGACAGTCTGACCACACTCAGTCTGCTACAGGATTCGATAGATCAGGCCAATCAGCAACTTGTGGAACAAGTGCTCAAAAACGGGCTGCCGGAACATCTGCAACCGGCATCCTACACCACCCTCTGGCTCATCATTGACCATGCGGAGCCAGAAATGCAGAAACGCTATCTCCCCCTCATGCGGGAAGCCGCCGGGAAAGGTCATATAGCCGCCAGCCACATCGCCACACTGACCGACCGCGTGCGCCTGCATGAAGGAAAAGCACAGCAATATGGCACACAAGCCTACACCTTCACGGAAAACGGCCGCCAACGGCTCTACATCTGGCCCGTAGAAGACCCGGAACATCTCAACCGGCGCCGCAGCGAAGCAGGCATCGCCAGTATGGAGGATTATCTCCGCCTGCTCCGGGAATCCACGGGATGTGAAGTGATATATGACCCGAAACTCACCGTGGAACAACTGAAAAAGATGGAATCGGACGCCAAGGCAAAAGACGGAGAATAAGAGTACACGCATCCGTTTCCGATTACCGTCTGCATGACAGAAATAGAAATCCCTAAGATCATGCACAGGCTGCCAGCATCAACAACACAATGAAGAATGGTGAACCTGTTATGGAGATATTGCAATAAAGACTCTAAAAACAGAGAACATCATTTCAAATAAATGCCTGTTTTGTGAAGCATAAATTGTCCAATAAAGGCCCCAGCGACAATTCTACAGGTTTCGGCATTTCCTTATGGTGATAGGAAACTTTATGATAACAAACTATAGGGAGAACATAAAGAAGTCAGCAGGCATCTGGTTTAACGCAAAAACAGTCAACCTTTTGGGGCTAAGACTATTATATATTTGCAGTATGAGAATAATATGTTTTTATGTTTTGTTTTTGACATCCGTAATTCTATGCGCGCAAGACAAAGTATTTTGGACTTGGCCTGTTACGGAGCAAAAAGCGGAGGACGGGATACTTTACCGCCCGCAAGACTTTATTGGTACAGAGCTGAATTTTGATAATATATTTGTCGCAGGAAAAGAAGGTTCACCTATATTATGTCCGTTTGATGCTGTTGTAAACCGCGTAAGCCTTACTTTCAAGTATAACCTATCGCAAAGTATTAGTAGACAATACAATGGAGATCTAAAAAATGAAATTAAGTTAATTGGTGCAGACTGCGATGAAAAGTATATTAACGGACAGATTTCTCTTCAGTCCAAAAACGGAGGAGTCCTGCACATCAGTGGATTGAAATTTGCTAATACCTTCAAGACGGGAGAAAGACTTATGCGTGGTGACACCATAGGTTTTATGGGATATGCTTACAAGAATATTCATGAACCATGTATCTGTATCGCTTTTTCACGCAACGGACGTTCTGCAGATCCAATGTCACCATTTGGTTTGAAGACCACTTTTATTGTTCCCCAAGCTAAACCTCGTAAAACTGAATTAACTCGTAAAGAAGCTGGTGAAGATTTAATCAGATTTTCAGAAGCTCTAAAGAATCTCTATCCTTGTGTAGAGGACTTGACAATGCCGAAGACAATTGATTCTCTAACAGCGAACATCATCGCCTCTTTACCTGATAAGATAGACGGTAATAGATTTTATAGAGCTTGCAAAAAAATTAATTATCTGATTCACGATAGTCATCTCGATTTTTGGACAAATATGAATATCAATATGCCTAACTCCGAAAGATGGTTTATGCCGTTGGATTTCGGACAAATAGGAGGTAGGGTTATTGTTACGCAAGCTGTTGAAGGAAAAGAACAATATGTGGGACGCGAACTGAAAAAGGTGGACGGACGCCCAGTTGAAGACATTGTTCGTGAAACCAAAACATTTATAACCAATTATGACGGTAAGGTGGAAAGCATGATGGAGGAACAATTGACTAACAATCTTTGTATATATTACCAAACATTATTGCGTACATGTCCAATAGGGAAGAATGTAGTCAGATACGAGTTTGCAGATGGAGAACAACTGATACTTGATATGTTGCCGCGTAATAGAGATGTACATTATAAAGACTACCAACTTAAGCTACTTTATGATAGCCGCAATCAATGGTGGAACAGATTTAAACTGAACTTCGTATATCGTCCAATAAATGACTCCACGGCATATTTAGGTCTATCAACATTCAATTTGAATGACGTAGAAACGGAACAACTCATTGATTGTATCAGGGATGCTGAAAATTCAGGATATAAAAATCTTATTTTTGATGTACGTAACAATCTGGGCGGCAATCCGGATGTGCTCTATCGCCTGCTTGATTGTTTTATTGCAAAGCCATATGCCAATAGAGGAGGTTATCAGATGGTGAACAACAAATGTATCAGCGGCACAACAAATTTTATAGAAAACGACACTTTGACTTTTTCTTCCTACAAGCCCCGGAAAGGAAGAAAGGGCTATTATCTAAATCACGAAAAAGCAAGTGGTTCTACAAACAATCATGTTATTTACCATGGTCGGCTATATGTATTCATCAACTCTTCTTCTAAATCTGCGGCCAGCGAATTTTCCGGTTGTCTTGCCCGTAATCGAAGAGCTTATCTCGTTGGACGCGAAACAGGTACGGCTTATCATTATATGAAGGCTCTGAAATTTGCCAATGTCTTTCTGTCAAATTCCGGTACGACCTGCCGAATACCTCTTGTAAAATGTGTGATGGATGAAATCGTGGACGAAAGATTCCCTTATAATCGAGGAGTGTTGCCCGATTGCACTATTCCGTTAACATTCGAGGAAATTTATAGGAACGAACATGAATTGGAAGATCCTTATATCCAGAAAACACTTGAGCTTATTTCCAAAGATGTCTATATCAATAAGTGATATCTCTGCACTCGACCTTAACTATAATGACCGATTTGGATTTACGAACCTCTATGAAAAGAGTACGCTCTGGAAAAGGTCTCTCGTCGAGACAACCAACAACGAACTCAAGAATGTCTGCAACATAAGACATACAAGGCACCGATCAGTCGACAACTTCGCAGCCAATCTAGTCGCTTGACTTCTTATTGCACAAATTCATTATATCGAACTCACGCCAAAACAAAAAAATGCGCCCCCTGAGCAGGAGGCGCATTTTTTATCTAAGTCTTAAGGATTCCGCATACGCGGGAATCCCAAGCTTGCTTTTCAATTATTCGGCTTCGTTACGGTTCAGCTTTTCATACTCGTCGGCATCACCCACGACAATACGATTGAACTCACGAAGGCCCGTACCGGCAGGAATCAGGTGACCGCAAATCACGTTCTCCTTCATACCCTCCAGATAGTCCACCTTACCGCTGATGGCAGCCTCGTTGAGCACCTTGGTCGTTTCCTGGAAGGAAGCAGCCGACATGAAGCTCTTGGTCTGCAAAGCGGCACGCGTGATACCCTGCAGAATCTGAGTAGAAGTGGCCGCCTTGGCATCGCGCACCTGTACGAGACGGAGGTCGCGGCGCTTCAACTGTGAATTCTCCTCACGCAACTTGCGCGCCGTTACAATCATACCGTTCTTCATGGTTTCGCTATCGCCGGCATCTACTACTACCTTCTTGCCCCAGATGCGGTCGTTCTCCTCAGCGAAATCAAGTTTGTCGACAATCTGAGATTCCAAGAAGCGGGTATCACCCGGTTCGTTAATCTGTACCTTACGCATCATCTGGCGTACGATTACCTCAAAGTGCTTGTCGTTGATTTTCACACCCTGCAAACGGTAAACGTCCTGCACCTCGTTGACGATGTATTCCTGCACCGCCGTGGGGCCCTTGATGGCCAGGATGTCGCTCGGCGTAATGGAACCGTCGGACAGCGGCGTTCCGGCACGCACATAGTCGTTCTCCTGTACCAGAATCTGCTTGGAGAGAGAAACAAGATATTTCTTGACCTCACCCAACTTGGAGGTAACGATAATCTCACGGTGTCCGCGCTTGACAGCACCCATTGAGATTTCACCGTCGATTTCGGAAACCACAGCAGGATTGCTCGGATTACGTGCCTCAAACAACTCGGTCACACGAGGCAGACCACCGGTGATGTCGCCTGCGCTACCAACGACACGAGGAATCTTGATAAGCACGTCACCGGCCTTCAACTTCTGACCGTCCTCAACGGCGATACGACCGTTGATTGGGAAGTTATAGGTACGGATGAGTTCGCCGTTCTCGTCAAGAATATGAGCTGAAGGCACACGGCCACGGTCCTTGGATTCGATGATGATACGTTCGCGAAGACCTGTAGCGTCGTCCTCTTCCGTACGGAAAGTCACACCTTCCTTCACATCCTCAAACTGCACGGTACCCGCAGTTTCCGTAATGATAACGGCATTGAAGGGGTCCCACTTGGCGATGAGCGTACCTTTCTCCACCTTGTCGCCATCGTTGACAAACAAGGCTGAACCATAAGGCACATTCTGAGTAGAGAGAACAATGCCGGTGTGGTCGTCAACGAAGCGGACTTCGGCAAGTCGGCCGACTACCACCTTGCCCATGCTGCCATCGTCATTGATTACGTCTACCGTACGCAACTCTTCAAATTCAAGACGGCAGTCGTGCTTGGCAACGATAGTAGCGTTGGCAGCAGCACCACCGGCAATACCACCGGCATGGAAAGTACGAAGTGTCAGCTGTGTACCCGGTTCACCGATGGACTGAGCGGCAATCACGCCGACAGCCTCACCCTTCTGCACCATACGGCTGGTAGCCAGATTACGACCATAGCACTTCATACATACGCCGTGCTTGCTTTCGCAGGTCAGCACCGAACGGATTTCGACGCTTTCAATCGGTGAGTTTTCGATTTCAGCCACGACAGCCTCGGTAATTTCCTCGCCACTGGCCACAATCAACTTGCCGGTAGAAGGATGTATGATGTCATGAACAGAAACACGGCCCAAAATACGTTCGCCCAAAGAAGAAATGACCTCATCGCCGTCCTTGAGCGCAGTACATACCAATCCACGGAGCGTACCGCAGTCTTCTTCGGTGATGATAACATCATGCGACACGTCAACCAGACGGCGGGTCAGATAACCTGCGTCGGCCGTTTTCAATGCCGTATCGGCAAGACCCTTACGGGCACCGTGGGTAGAGATAAAGTACTCCAGCACGGACATACCTTCCTTAAAGTTAGAAAGAATCGGGTTCTCAATGGTAGAGCGGCCTTCGGCACCGGCTTTCTGCGGCTTGGCCATCAAACCTCTCATACCTGCCAACTGTGAAATCTGGTCGGCAGAACCACGGGCTCCGGAATCCAACATCATGAAGACTGCGTTGAAGCCCTGGTCGGCTTCGGTCATCTGCTTCATCAAGGTTTTCTTCAAATCCGTATTCACGTGTGTCCAGGTATCGATAACCTGGTTGTAACGTTCGTTGTCCGTGATGAAACCCATGTTATAGTTCATCGTAATCTGGTCAATTTCATCGTTACCACGCTTTACGATATCTGCCTTCTCCTCCGGAATGATAATATCGTCGAGGTTGAAGGACAGACCGCCTTCGTAGGCCTTGCGATAACCCAGGTTCTTGATACCGTCGAGGAAGTGGCAGGCGCGTGCCATACCTACAGTCTTGATGACCTTGGTAATGATGTCACGCAGAGATTTCTTTGAAATAACCGTATTTACATATCCGACTTCTTCCGGAATGATTTCGTTCACAATGACACGACCTACCGAAGTTTCCACCAGACGCTTCACCATCATGCCGGCCTCGTCGATGTCATTGACGAGCACCTTGACGGGGGCATGCACATCCACCCGCTTCTCATTGAAGGCAATGATAGCTTCTTCAGGACCATAGAACGTCAGTCCTTCGCCCTTGGCACCCGGACGGAGCTTGGTGATGTAATACAATCCCAACACCATATCCTGTGAAGGCACCGTAATCGGCGCACCGTTGGCAGGGTTCAGAATGTTATGGCTCTGCAACATCAGCATCTGGGCTTCGAGAATAGCCTCGTTGCTCAACGGAAGATGGACAGCCATCTGGTCACCGTCGAAGTCGGCATTGAACGCCGTACAAGCCAACGGGTGAAGCTGGATAGCCTTTCCTTCAATCATCTTGGGCTGGAAGGCCTGAATACCCAAACGGTGAAGAGTCGGTGCACGGTTCAACAATACGGGATGTCCCTTCATTACGTGCTCAAGAATATCCCAGATAACCGGTTCACGGCGGTCTACGATTTTCTTGGCGCTCTTCACGGTCTTTACGATGCCGCGCTCAATCAGTTTACGTATGATGAACGGCTTGTAAAGTTCAGCTGCCATCAGTTTCGGCAAACCGCACTCGCCCATGTTCAACTCCGGACCTACAACGATTACCGAACGAGCTGAATAGTCGACACGCTTACCCAGCAGGTTCTGACGGAAACGTCCCTGCTTTCCTTTCAAATAGTCGGAAAGTGACTTGAGAGGACGGTTGCTGTCGCTCTTCACGGCACTGCTCTTGCGGGAATTGTCGAACAGGCTGTCGACAGCTTCCTGGAGCATACGCTTCTCGTTACGCAGGATGACCTCAGGTGCTTTGATTTCGAGCAGACGCTTCAGACGGTTGTTACGGATAAGCACACGGCGATAGAGGTCGTTGAGGTCGGACGTAGCAAAACGGCCACCGTCGAGCGCAACCAACGGACGCAACTCGGGAGGAGTCACAGGAATGATTTTCATAATCATCCATTCCGGTTTGTTGCGGTCCTTGCTGGCACGGAATGCCTCTACAACCTGCAGACGCTTGAGTGCCTCATTCTTGCGCTGCACGGAAGAATCGGAGTTGGCGCGGTCACGCAATTCATAGGACAGTTCATCGAGCTTCAAGCGGCAAAGCAGGTCGTAAACGGCCTCGGCTCCCATCTTGGCAATGAACTTATTGGGGTCGTTGTCTTCGAGGTACTGATTCTCTTTCGGCAGTTTCTTCAGCAGGTTGAGATATTCATCCTCTGTCAACAAATCATTCTCAGCCACCTCGTCCGCCAGAATACCCGGCTGGATGACAACATAACGTTCATAGTAGATAATTGAATCCAGCTTCTTCGTCGGGATTCCGAGCAGATAGCCAATTTTGTTGGGCAACGAACGGAAATACCAGATGTGGGCCACAGGCACAACCAGCTGGATGTGTCCGGCACGCTCACGGCGCACCTTCTTCTCCGTTACTTCAACACCGCAGCGGTCGCAGACGATTCCTTTGTAACGAATGCGCTTGTATTTACCGCAATGACATTCGTAATCTTTCGTCGGACCGAAAATACGCTCACAGAAAAGGCCGTCGCGCTCGGGTTTGTAAGTACGGTAGTTTATCGTTTCAGGCTTCAGCACCTCACCATAGGAATTAGCCTGGATTTCCTCAGGAGAGGCCAAGCCGATGGTGATCTTCGTGAAGTTACTCTTTATCTTGTTATCTCTTTTAAATGCCATATCGAAATTGAATATTGTGTGTAAAGAGTTCCGGTTGATTAGTCAAGAGTGATGCTCAAACCTAAGCCACGCAGCTCATGAAGCAACACATTGAGAGATTCAGGAATACCCGGAGTGGGCATGGGGTCACCCTTGACGATGGCCTCGTATGCCTTAGAACGTCCTACCACGTCATCAGACTTGATGGTAAGGATTTCCTGCAATACGTGAGAAGCACCGAAGGCCTCGATTGCCCAAACTTCCATTTCTCCGAAACGCTGACCACCAAACTGGGCCTTACCACCAAGCGGCTGCTGGGTAATGAGAGAGTACGGACCAATGGAACGAGCGTGCATCTTGTCCTCTACCATGTGCCCGAGTTTCAACATATAAGTGACACCTACCGTAGCCTTCTGGTCGAAAGGTTCACCCGTTCCGCCATCATACAACTGCGTAGAGCAGTAGCGCGGCAGCCCGGCCTTGTCAGTCCATTCACAAAGATCTTCCAGTTTTGCACCATCGAAAATCGGAGTAGCGAATTTTACGCCCAGCTTCTTTCCGGCAGCACCCAACACGGCCTCAAACACCTGGCCGATGTTCATACGTGAAGGCACACCCAGCGGGTTCAACACGATATCTACAGGCGTACCATCGGCAAGGAACGGCATATCTTCCTGACGCACAATCTTGGACACAATACCCTTGTTTCCGTGGCGTCCGGCCATCTTGTCACCAACACCGATCTTACGTTTCTTGGCAACATATACCTTTGCCATCTGGATAATACCGGAAGGCAACTCGTCACCTATCGTAATGGCAAATTTCTTACGTTTCAGTACAGCGTCCATCACGTTGTACTTCTTCAAATAGTTGATGACCAAAGTACGTACGAGTTCATTTGTATGCTCGTCTTCGGTCCAGTTGCTCAACTGTACAGATGTAAAGTCAAGCATATTGAGTAATGACTTGCTGAACTTGGCACCCTTTGCCACCACTTCTGCACCGATATTGTCCTTGATGCCCTGTGAAGTGTAATCCTTGACCAAAGCCATGAGCTTATCAATCATCAGGGCCTTGAGATCGCCGGTTTCCTTGGCAAACTCGTCGTCAAGTTTCTGCAAAGTAATTTTGTCAGCAGCCTTGGTTGCACGTGTCTTGATAGCTTTAGAGAAGAGCTTCTTGTCAATGATGACACCAGAAAGCGAGGGATTTGCCTTCAATGAAGCATCCTTTACATCGCCGGCCTTGTCGCCAAAGATAGCGCGCAGCAACTTTTCTTCCGGCGTAGGATCGCTCTCACCTTTCGGTGTAATCTTACCGATAAGAATATCTCCCGGTGCAACGCGGGCTCCAATACGGATAATACCGTTTTCATCCAAATCCTTGGTTGCATCCTCGCTGACATTAGGAATATCGTTGGTCAGTTCCTCCATACCGCGCTTCGTTTCGCGCACTTCCAGAGAGAACTCATCCACGTGCACAGAAGTCAGTATGTCCTCACGGACCATACGCTCATTCAGTACGATAGCATCCTCATAATTATAACCCTTCCAAGGCATGTAGGCAACAAGCAGGTTGCGGCCCAGTGCCAGTTCACCGGCCTCGGTAGCGTAACCTTCCGTAAGGATGTCACCAGCCTTTACACGCTGGCCTTTCTCACAGATGGGACGAAGGTCGATTGTCATATTCTGGTTCGTACGGCGGAACTTGGGAATTGTATATTCCTTGGTTGCGGACTCGAAACTAACAAACTCCTCTTCTTCTGTACGGTCATATGTAATACGAATCGTCGTAGCGTCTACAAAATCAATCACGCCATCGCCCTCAGCCGTAATCATGGTACGTGAATCCTCACACACCTGCTTCTCAATACCAGTACCTACAATCGGCGCTTCAGAACGAATAAGAGGAACAGCCTGGCGCATCATGTTCGATCCCATCAAGGCACGGTGTGCGTCATCATGCTCAAGGAAAGGAATCAACGAAGCAGCAATTGAAGCAATCTGCTGAGGAGCCACATCTATAAGGTCTACCTCAGAAGGCGGAACCACAGGATAATCGGCATCCTGACGGCACTTCACCTTCTCGCGGATAAACGATCCATCTTCACGCAAAGGTGCATTACCCTGTCCGATAATCTTTCCTTCCTCTTCCTCTGCACTCAGATAGATAACACCCTTATCGCTCAAATCCACAACGGAATTCTCGACTTTGCGGTAAGGAGTTTCGATGAAACCGAGTTCATTGATTTTTGCATAAACACACAAAGAAGAAATCAGACCGATGTTAGGACCTTCAGGCGACTCAATCGGGCAAAGGCGACCATAGTGAGTATAGTGCACATCTCGCACCTCGAAACCGGCACGTTCACGGGAAAGACCACCAGGACCCAAAGCCGAAAGACGGCGCTTGTGCGTCACTTCCGCCAGCGGGTTGGTCTGGTCCATAAACTGTGAAAGCGCATTCGTTCCAAAGAAAGAATTGATTACAGAAGAGATGGTCTTTGCATTAATCAATTCTGTTGGAGTGAACACTTCATTGTCACGAACGTTCATACGTTCTCGGATAGTTCTGCTCATTCGGGCCAGACCTATAGAGAACTGATTGGCCAATTGCTCACCGACCGTGCGGACACGACGGTTGCTCAAATGGTCAATATCGTCCACAGTAGCCTTGGAATTGATGAGCTCTACCAGATATTTGATAATCTCTATAATGTCCTCACGTGTCAGCACACGTACATCCATATCCGTCGTCAGCCCCAGTTTCTTGTTGATGCGATAACGACCCACCTCGCCCAAGTCATAACGCTTTTCCGAGAAGAACAGATTGTTGATGACTTCGCGTGCGCTGGCATCGTCGGCAGGGTCAGCATTACGCAACTGCCGGTAGATATACAGCACAGCCTCCTTCTCAGAGTTGCTGGTATCCTTCTGCAAGGTGTTGAAGATAATAGAGTAATCCGTTCCGGATGCCTCCTCCTTGTGCACAAGAATCGACTGGGTGCCGCTCTCGATGATTTCATCGATATGCTCGGCCTCAAGCACCGTTTCGCGCTCAAGAATAATGTTGTTTCGGTCAATGGAAACCACTTCACCGGTATCCTCATCAACGAAATCTTCCACCCAACTCTTCAATACACGCGCAGCCAGCTTACGTCCTACCAGCTTCTTCAGATTAGTCTTGGTTACCTTTACCTCTTCTGCCAAGTCAAAAATCTGAAGGATATCCTTATCGCTTTCGAAACCGATAGCACGAAGCAAAGTCGTTACCGGCAACTTTTTCTTACGGTCAATGTAAGCATACATCACATTGTTGATATCCGTAGCAAATTCAATCCATGATCCTTTGAACGGGATGATTCGCGCCGAATACAACTGCGTACCATTAGCATGCACTGTAGAGCCGAAGAATACACCAGGCGAACGGTGAAGCTGAGAAACCACAACACGCTCTGCGCCGTTGATGATAAAGGTTCCGTTTTCCGTCATATAAGGAATCGGACCCAGGAAAACGTCCTGAATCACCGTACCGAATTCCTCATGATCGGGGTCGGTACAAGAAAGTTTCAGTTTGGCCTTCAAAGGCACACTGTAGGTCAATCCTCTTTCCAAACACTCGGCAATGCTGTAACGCGGGGCATCGATGTAATAATCGAGAAACTCCAATACAAAGTTGTTGCGGGTATCAGCAATAGGGAAATTCTCCGCAAAAACTTTGTACAGGCCATCGTTCTTACGCAATTCCGAAGGAGTATCGAGCTGCAAAAAATCCTTGAAAGATTTTAACTGTACGTCCAAGAAGTCGGGATAAGCCAACGGATTCTTGACCGACGCAAAGTTCACACGGTTGTTGATTACTCTTGAAGACATTCGTTGAATAATATGGTTGTACGAATTGATTAGACACAAAAAGGTTAAGAACCCCCTACCAGAGGATTCTTAACCGGATACCCAAAGGGTTAGCTATTATTAAGCGATTTCTACTTCAGCACCAGCTTCTTCGAGAGCCTTCTTCAGTGCTTCAGCTTCTTCCTTAGCAACACCTTCCTTCAGTTTGCTGGGAGCGCCGTCAACGAGGTCTTTAGCTTCCTTCAAACCGAGGCCGCAAGCTTCCTTAACAGCCTTTACAACCTGCAACTTAGCAGCACCTGCGCTCTTCAGAACTACATCGAATGCAGTCTTCTCTTCAGCAGCGGGTGCACCGGCAGCAGCGGGGCCAGCAGCAACTGCAACAGCTGCAGCAGCGGGTTCAATACCATATTCCTCCTTGAGGATAGTTGCCAACTCGTTTACTTCCTTTACTGTCAAATTTACCAATTCTTCAGCAATAGCTTTGATATCTGCCATTTTCTTAAAATTATTTGTTTTGTTTTTATTCAGTTAACTTAAAATTCGGATATCCGGATTTATTCCGGACGTTCGCCCAAAGTCTTCAGCACGCCATGGATTGTATTGGCGCCAGACTGGAGGGCAGAGATAACATTCTTTGCAGGCGACTGCAAGAGTGCCACAACCTCTGCGATAACTTCGTTCTTGCTCTTGATTGCGCAAAGTGCGTCGAGGTTTTCTGCTCCTACATAGAAGCCCTCTTCTGCATACGCAGCCTTCAAGCCAGGAATTCCGTCCTTCGCTACGTCCTTGATTAACTTAGCAGGAGCGTTAGCAACGTTAGTGAAGAACACAGCAGTTGTACCCTTCAAGCTACCGTAGAGAGGAGAAAAATCCACTTCTGAAGCGTCGAATGCCTTTTCCAAAAGGGTGTTCTTAACAACCACCATCTTGATGCCGGCACCAAAACACTTTCTTCTCAAATCGCTTGTCGCAGCAGCGTTCATACCGGTTACGTCAACCAGATAGAAGTGCGCGTACTCTTTCAACTGTTCACCGAGCTGGCCGATGATTAAAGCTTTATCTTCCTTTCTCATGATTCAAATTCAATTAAATTTCTTCAACAGATTTGGGGTCAATCTTGATACCCTTACTCATTGTAGAGGAAAGATAAATACTCTTGATATAAGTACCCTTAGCAGAAGAAGGCTTCAACTTGATAATCGTGTTGATAAATTCCTTAGCATTGCCAACAATCTGTTCGGGAGTGAAAGACACCTTACCGATAGAAGTGTGAACGATACCAGTCTTGTCAACCTTGAAGTCGATCTTACCCTGCTTGATTTCGCGTACTGCCTTAGCAACGTCCATTGTTACAGTGCCGCTCTTGGGGTTAGGCATCAATCCGCGAGGACCGAGCACACGACCGAGGGCACCAATCTTACCCATGACAGCCGGCATTGTGATGATAACATCAATGTCAGTCCAGCCGCCCTTAATCTTCTCGATATATTCGTCGAGACCTACATAATCAGCGCCAGCTTCCTTTGCTGCAGCTTCAGCATCCGGTGTACAAAGGCAAAGCACGCGTACCGTCTTACCTGTGCCGTGAGGCAGAGAAACAACGCCACGAACCATCTGGTTGGCCTTGCGGGGGTCTACACCCAAACGTACATCGATATCAAGAGAAGCATCGAACTTAGTAGTAGTGATTTCCTTTACCAATTCAGCCGCTTCCTTCAAGGTGTATGCCTTCCCTGCTTCAATCTTGCCAGCAACTAATTTCTGATTCTTTGTCAGTTTACTCATTGTTTCAAAAATTGAAGTTAATTATAATTCGGGGAAGTCTCCCTTAATAGTGATACCCAAACTGCGTGCAGTACCTGCAACCATCTTCATAGCAGACTCTACAGTGAAGCAGTTGAGGTCAGGCATCTTGTCTTCTGCGATTGCCTTCACCTGGTCCCAGGTAATCTCAGCAATTTTCGCACGGTTAGGCTGTGCAGAACCACTCTTCTTCTTGGCAGCCTCCAGCAACTGAATAGCAACGGGAGGAGTCTTGACAACAAAAGAGAATGATTTGTCGTTGTAATAGGTAATTACAACCGGCAACACCTTGCCTGCTTTCTCCTGAGTTCTGGCGTTGAACTGCTTGCAGAAATCCATGATGTTGATACCCTTGGAACCCAATGCAGGGCCTACGGGAGGTGATGGATTTGCAGCGCCACCCTTAATCTGTAATTTGATTAATCCAGCAACTTCTTTAGCCATTTTTGATTTTTATTATTTGATTTATTGTATGAAAGAATTTCGGCACGTAACATTTACCTTATTCTTTCTCTATCTGCATAAAACCCAAATCGAGACCTGTACTGCGGCCGAACACCTTTACGGTTACCGTCACCTTCTTCTTCTCGTTGTCCACCTTTTCGATGACACCGGAGAAACCGGAGAAAGGACCTTCGGTCACTTTGACTGCCTCACCAACAGAGTAAGGTATAACGACATCCACTGCATCTTCCTGCATCTCGTCAACCTTGCCCAAGATACGGTTCACTTCACTTTCACGGAGTGGTGTAGGATTATCCATTCCGCCGAGAAATCCCAACACGTTCGGTGTATTACGGAGCTCATGGGCGATTTCACCCACCAGGCGAGCTTCCACCAACACATAACCGGGGAGATAATTGCGCTCTTTCACGATGCGCTTGCCTGCACGCACGGAAACCACTTTTTCGGTGGGGATAAACACTTGGGCCACATTGCCCGAAAGACGCCCGTTCTTGATTTCGGCGTCAATGTATTCCTTCACCTTGGCTTCCTTGCCGCTGACGGCTCTCAGCACATACCAAGACATTTCGACTTCTGCCATCGCTCTATCTCAGTTTTAGTTAGGATAAATACTCTCCATAAGGAATTTGAACACAGAATCCTCTGCAAACACTACTAACGCAATAATGATGGAAGCGACAAGAACGACAATTGCGCTGTGTGTCAACTCTTTTTGCGTTGGCCATGTGGTTTTATGAGCTAGTTCTTCGTAAGAATCCTTGCAATATGCGATAAATTTCTTCAACATATATGTTCTATTTGAGCACGGGAAGAGAGGCTCGAACTCCCGACACCTGGTTTTGGAGACCAGTGCTCTACCGACTGAGCTATTCCCGTAAAAATAGGCCCCGCTTTTCGGCGGGAACCTATTCATATTCTTATTTCCAAACTAATTGTATTAGTCGAGGATTTCAGTAATCTGGCCAGAACCTACGGTACGACCACCTTCACGGATAGCGAAGCGGAGACCTACGTTCAATGCTACAGCGTAAATCAACTCAACAGTGATTTCTACGTTGTCACCAGGCATTACCATTTCAGTTCCTTCGGGCAAGTGAATTTCACCGGTGCAGTCCATTGTACGGAGATAGAACTGAGGACGATACTTGTTACCGAACGGAGTGTGACGACCACCTTCTTCTTTCTTCAATACATAGATGGAAGCCTTGAACTTCTTGTGAGGTTTGATAACACCCGGGTGAGTGATAACCATACCACGCTTAACTTCAGTCTTATCGATACCACGGAGGAGAAGACCTACGTTATCACCAGCTTCACCCTGATCGAGCAACTTGCGGAACATTTCCACACCGGTAACAACAGACTTCTTGTCTTCACCAAGACCGAGGATCTGAACTTCGTCACCAACCTTGATTACACCAGTTTCTACACGGCCAGTAGCAACAGTACCACGACCAGTGATAGAGAACACGTCTTCAACCGGCATCAAGAAGGGTTTATCGCGGTCACGCTCGGGCTCCTGAATCCAAGTGTCGCAAGCGTCCATCAACTTCATTACTGACTCTTCCCACTTTTCAACACCGTTCAATGCACCAAGTGCAGAACCGCGGATGATAGGAGTATCTTCTTCGAAACCGTAAGAAGTCAGCAACTCAGTCATTTCCATTTCAACGAGTTCGAGCATTTCCTCATCGTCAACCATGTCGCACTTGTTCAAGAATACAACAAGACGAGGAACGTTCACCTGACGAGCGAGCAGGATGTGCTCACGAGTCTGAGGCATCGGACCGTCAGTAGCAGCAACTACGATGATAGCACCGTCCATCTGGGCAGCACCAGTAACCATGTTCTTAACGTAGTCAGCGTGACCCGGGCAGTCTACGTGTGCATAGTGACGCTTTGCAGTTTCATACTCAACGTGAGAAGTATTGATAGTGATACCACGCTCTTTCTCCTCAGGAGCATTATCGATAGAATCGAATGAACGCATCTCAGAAAGACCCTTCTTTGCCAATACGGTAGTGATGGCAGCAGTCAAAGTTGTCTTACCGTGGTCTACGTGACCGATGGTACCGATGTTTACGTGCGGTTTTGAACGCTCGAATTTTTCTTTAGCCATAGCTTTGTTATTTAAATTTTATGAATGAATTGTCTTGTTCTTCAACAATATAAGAAATATACAAAAAAAGAGCTGCTAGTGAGACTTGAACTCACGACCTCTTCCTTACCAAGGAAGTGCTCTACCGCTGAGCTATAGCAGCAAAGAAAGAGCGGAAAACGAGGCTCGAACTCGCGACCCCCAGCTTGGAAGGCTAGTGCTCTACCAACTGAGCTATTTCCGCAATTCTTTCAAGTGGGCAAAGATGGATTCGAACCACCGAAGGCGTACGCCAGCAGATTTACAGTCTGCCCCATTTGGCCACTCTGGTATTTGCCCTTTCTTGTGACAAAATTAGATATTATTTTCCAAAGTTCCAAATTTCATGGATAATATTTGAAGATGTCTCGATAGAGATAAAAAACAAAACTCAGAACGAATTCTGAGTTTTGTTGCGTGGGCAAAGATGGATTCGAACCACCGAAGGCGTACGCCAGCAGATTTACAGTCT